>Ga0335070_10000020_pt1 | contig 263616 bp, 268 predicted proteins | sample Lox_Sample_13_FD_206722 | JGI IMG/M metagenome (GOLD analysis project Ga0335070, IMG submission 206722) | Soil microbial communities from Loxahatchee National Wildlife Refuge, Florida, United States - Lox_Sample_1.3 | ecosystem: Environmental > Terrestrial > Soil > Wetlands | place: USA...
TGGAGTATGAGACGGCGAACCGTCACTACGCGCACGTGGACTGCCCGGGCCACGCCGATTACATCAAGAACATGATCACCGGGGCGGCGCAGATGGACGGCGCGATTCTGGTGGTGGCGGCCACCGATGGGCCGATGCCGCAGACGCGGGAGCACATTCTGCTGGCTCGCCAGGTGGGCGTGCCGTACATCGTGGTGGCCTTGAACAAGGTCGACATGGTGGACGATCCGGAACTGCTGGAACTCGTCGAACTGGAAGTGCGGGAGCTGCTGACCAGCTACAACTTCCCGGGCAACGATCTGCCGGTGGTGCGGGTGAGCGCTCTGGGGGCTCTCAATGGGGAAGAGAAGTGGGAAAAGACGGTCGACGAGCTGATGGAAGCGGTCGACAAGTACATCCCGACGCCGAAGCGCGAGAAGGACAAGCCGTTCCTGATGCCGATCGAAGACATCTTCTCGATTCAGGGGCGCGGCACGGTGGTGACGGGGCGAATCGAGCAGGGTGTTTGCAAGGTGGGCGAGGAAATGGAGATCGTCGGCTTCACGGATACGAAGAAGACGGTGGTGACCGGCGTCGAGATGTTCAAGAAGCTGTTGGACACGGGCGAGGCGGGCGACAACGTGGGCCTGCTGCTGCGCGGCATTGAAAAGAACGAAGTGGAGCGCGGGCAGGTGATCGCGAAGCCGGGCTCGATCAAGCCGCACAAGAAGTTCAAGGGCGAGGTATACGTACTGTCGAAGGACGAGGGCGGGCGGCACACGCCGTTCTTCAAGGGCTACCGGCCGCAGTTTTACTTCCGGACGACGGACGTGACGGGCGTGGCGCAGTTGCCCGAGGGGATGGAGATGGTGATGCCGGGCGACAACGTGCAGCTGGAAATCGAGCTGATCACGCCGGTCGCCATGGATAAGGGCCTGAGGTTCGCCATCCGCGAGGGCGGCCGGACCGTGGGCGCAGGAACCGTCAGCGAGATTTTAGGATAGCAGGCGAGATTCAATGAGCAGCTTACGAGAACGCATTCGCATTCGCCTGAAGGCGTACGATCACCGGATTCTGGATCAGTCCACCACGGAGATCGTCGATACGGCGAAGAGGACCGGGGCTACTGTCGCCGGGCCGATTCCGCTGCCGACGGCGAGGAATCTGTACACGGTGTTGCGGTCGCCGCACGTGGATAAGAAGAGCCGGGAGCAGTTTGAGATCCGGACGCATAAGCGTCTGCTCGACATTTTGGAGCCGACGCAGGACACGGTGGATGCGTTGATGAAGCTCGACCTGCCGGCTGGAGTGGACGTCGAGATTAAGGCGTTCGGGAAGAAGTAGAACGGGCGGCAGGCGCCAGGCGCCAGGACGGAAGAAATTCTGACTCCTGGCTCCTGACTCCTGACTCCTTCTGAGGGTTTGTATGAGTCCAGGGATTCTAGGCAAAAAGATCGGGATGACGCAGGTGTTCCGGCCGGACGGGCAGGTAGTTCCTGTCACGGTGCTGAAGGCCGGACCGTGCGTCGTGGTGCAGCGCAAGACACCGGCAACCGACGGCTACGACGCCGTGCAGCTCGGCTTGATGGAATACGCCAAGAAGAAGGGCGTATCGAAGCCGGCGGCGGGGCACATGAAGAAGTCGGGCGCCGAGGGCGTGAAATTCCAGAGAGAATTTCGCCTGGAGCCGCTGCATGGCGATATGAAAACGGGCGACCGGGTGCTGGTGGACGAGTTTAAGCCGGCGCAAAAGGTGGACGTGATCGGCGTGAGCAAGGGCCGTGGCTTTGCGGGCGTGGTGCGCAGGCATCATTTCCGCGGCGGCGACGCCACGCACGGTTCGATGTTCCACCGCGCTCCGGGATCGATCGGCGGATCGAGCTTCCCCTCGCGCGTGTTCCCCGGGACTCGCATGGCGGGCCAGATGGGCCATGAGCGCGTCACGGTGCGCAATCTGGAAATTGTCCAGGTGGACGCCGAGGACAACGTGATCCTGGTGAAGGGCGCAGTGCCCGGACCCAATGGCGGTTACGTCATGCTGCGGAGGTCGAAGCAATAATATGCCGAGCGTAGACGTTATCGATCTGAGCAATAAAAAAGTAGGCACGCTGGACCTGGCCGACGAAGTGTTCGCTGCGACGGTCAATGAGGCGCTGTTGTACGAGGCGGTTCGCCACTATCTGGCGGGTCTGCGTCGCGGCACGGCGTCGACCAAGACGCGTCACGAAGTCGCCGGCTCCGGCAAAAAGCTGTGGAAGCAGAAGGGAACCGGGCGGGCCCGCATGGGTTCGATCCGTTCTCCCCTGTGGCGCCACGGCGGCACGGTGCACGGCCCGCAACCGCGCGATTACAGCTACAAACTGCCGCGCAAGATGGTGCTGGGAGCGCTGCGCAGCGCGCTGACGGCAAAACTGCGCGACGGGGAGCTGCGCGTGGTGAGCGAGTTCAAGATCGCCGAGGCAAAAACGAAGGCGATGCGCAAGACGCTGGACGGGCTGGACGCCAAGCGGACCACTCTGCTGGTGGACAACGGCGACAACCGCAATTTGCAGCTGTCGAGCCGGAACCTGGAAGGCGTGAAGCTGGTGTCGAGCCGCGATGTCAATGTGTACGACCTGCTGGGGCATCAGCAGGTGCTGGTGAGCCAGGAAGCGGCGAAGAAACTGTCGGAGGCGCTGGCATAATATGGCGATCGACTACAACATCATTAAGCGTCCGATCGTGACCGAAAAAGGCGTCGCGAAGAAGGACGCCGAGCGCACGCTTTGCTTCGAGGTCGCGGCGAGCGCGAACAAGACTCAGATTAAGAGCGCGGTGCAGGCCGTGTTCAAGGTGAAGGTGGAGGATGTTCGCACGTCCACGACCGCAGGGAAGTTGCGCCGCCGGGGCCGCTATGCGGGCTACCGTTCGGACTGGAAAAAGGCGTATGTGCGCCTGAAGGCCGGCGAAAAAATGCCGGAGTACGCGGAGATCTAGGCCATGGCCATCAAGAGCTATAATCCGACGACGTCGACGCGCCGTTTCCAAACGGTGGTGTCGCGCGAAGATATTACCAAGCAGACGCCCGAAAAGAGCCTGGTCCGGGGCAAGAAGAAGACCGGCGGACGCAGCTCGACCGGGCGCATTTCATCGCGGTTCATCGGGGGAGGACACAAGCAGTCCTACCGCGTAATCGATTTCAAGCGCGATAAGACGGGCGTGCCGGCGAAGGTCGCGGCGATCGAGTACGATCCGAACCGCAGTGCGCGCATCGCGCTGCTCCATTACGTCGACGGCGAGAAGCGCTATATTCTGGCGCCGGTGGGCCTGGAAGTCGGCCGCACCGTGGTGTCGGGTCCCGACGCCGACATCCTCATCGGGAACTCGCTGCCGATCAAAAATATTCCCGCCGGTACGGTGATTCACAACATCGAGCTGAAGCCGGGCAAGGGCGGGCAGATGGCACGGTCGGCCGGGAGCCAGGCGCAATTGGTTTCGAAAGAGGGCGGCCTGGCGCTGTTGAAACTGCCTTCGGGTGAAATTCGCAAGGTGCACGTGGAGTGCGCGGCGACCATCGGGCAGGTGGGCAATGTTGAGCACGAAAATGTGAGCATCGGCAAAGCGGGACGCACGCGGTGGCTGGGCAAGATGCCTCACAACCGTGGCGTGACGATGAATCCGGTAGATCACCCGCACGGCGGCGGCGAGGGCAAGACCTCCGGCGGCCGGCATCCGGTGACGCCTTGGGGCCAGCCGACGCGCGGCTACAAGACGCGGAACAATAAGCGCACCAATAAGTGGATCGTGACGCGCAAGGCCAAGAAGAGATAGGCGAAGAAGAGGGAAGCGATGGGACGTTCGTTAGCAAAAGGTCCGTTTGTCGACGATCACCTGATGAAGAAGGTGGCGGTGATGAACGAGAAAAACGAGAAGAAGGTCGTCAGGACGTGGTCGCGGCGCTCGACGATTCTGCCGGAGTTCATCGGCCACACGCTCGCCGTGCATAACGGGAAGAAGTTCATCCCGGTGTACGTGACGGAAAACATGGTGGGGCACAAGCTGGGCGAGTTTTCGCCCACCCGGACGTTCAAGGGCCACGCGGCGAAGGCGGCTGCGGAGAAAACGGCCAAGCCGGCCTAATCGGGAGTCAATATGCTAGCAAAAGCGGAAGCGAGATATCTTCGAACGTCGCCGCAGAAGGCGAGGCTGGTGGTCGACCTCATTCGCGGCCAGAAGGCCGGCGACGCCATCAACATTCTGCGCACGGTGAACAAGCGCATCGCGCCGTCCATCGAGAAGGTTCTGCGGTCGGCGATTGCCAATGCCGAGAACCGGTCGAACGACGTGGATGTGGATCAGCTGACGGTGGTGGAGTGCTACGTGAACGACGGGCCGCGCATGAAACGGGTCCGGCCGGCGCCGATGGGGCGAGCCTACCGCTATCAGCGGAGAATGGCGCACATTATCGTGAAGGTCGGCGACGGTAAGACCGGGGAAAAGGACTGACATGGGTCAAAAAGTACATCCGTACGGATTCCGGCTGGGCGTCACTAAGACGTGGCGGTCGCGATGGTTCGCCAAGCAGGACTATGCCAAGCTCCTGCGCGAGGATCTGGAGTTGAAGGACGCCCTGCGCAGCAGGCTGAAGGCGGCCGGCATCAGCTCGATCGAAGTGGACCGTCCGGGCAACAAGCTTCGCATCACCATTCACACCTCGCGGCCGGGCATCATCATCGGACGCAAGGGCGCGGAGATCGAGAAGCTGAAGGGCGATCTGGCGAAGAAGACCAAGCGCGAAGTTTTTATCGACATTCAGGAAGTACACAAGCCGGAATTGGATGCGCAGCTTGTATCCGAGTCGATTGCGCTGCAGCTTGAAAAACGCGTGGCGTTCCGCCGCGCGACGCGCAAGGCCATCGACTCGGCGCTGCGCTTCGGTTGTAAGGGAATCAAGGTTCGCGTGTCGGGGCGCTTGAATGGCGCCGAGATCGCGCGCACGGAATGGCAGCTGCAGGGCCGCCTTCCGCTGCACACGCTGCGCGCCGACATTGACTACGGGTTCAGTGAAGCCAATACGACGTATGGCGTGATCGGCATCAAGTGCTGGGTTTACAAGGGCGAGATTCTGCCGGGTGGGCAGCGCCGTGGTTTGCGGAACGATCCGGAACCGCGCCGCGCGCCGTCGCGTGACAGAGAACGCCGCGGTCCGCGTCCGCAAAGCGCTCCTCCGGCTGTGACCGGCGGAGCAATCCAGGCGGCTCCGGAAGAGATGGCGCGCACCTCGGCTCCGATTCTGCCGCCGATGGCGGCTCCGCCGCAGCCGAGTTGGAAGGATAAGGTCGAGGAGAAGCCCGAAAAAGGCGGCGGCGAGGGAGGCAAGGAATAAGCCATGTTGATGCCCCAGAGAGTGAAGTACCGCAAGCAGCAGCGCGGCCGCATGACGGGCAAGGCCTGGCGCGGTTCGACGCTGTCATTCGGCGATTTCGGGCTGAAAGCGATGCAGTGTGGCTGGATCACGGCGCGCCAGATTGAAGCTGCTCGCGTGGCGATGACGCGTTCGATCAAGCGCGGCGGCAAGGTTTGGATCCGCCTGTTCCCGGACAAGCCGATCACCAAGAAGCCGGCCGAAACCCGTATGGGTAAGGGCAAGGGCGCGCCGGACCAGTGGGTGTGCGTCGTCCGCCCGGGCAAGATTCTGTTCGAGATGGAAGGCGTGGGGCGCGAAGTGGCGCAGAAGGCAATGGATCTGGCGGCGGCGAAGATCGGCATCCCGACCAAGTTCATCTCCCGCGTGGGTTTGGAGTAGGCGATGAAAGAGAATGCGGATAAGGCGCGGGCGCTCGATGCGGCCGAACTCGCCAAGCAGGTGAAGGACGCCGCGGAACAGATGTTCCGCCTGCGGTTCCAGATGTCGATGGGCCAGACGGATGGCGTGAAGAAGCTCCGTTCGCTGCGGAAAGAACGTGCGCGGATGCTGACGGTCCTTCGGGAGCGCCAGGGCGGCGCGACGCAGATCGCACCGAGGCCGGAGCGGGCGAAGGCTCTGCCGAAAGCGGCGCCTCACGTGACGGCTGCGGCTGAAGCCAAGAAGGCGGCGGTCTCGAAGCCGAAGCCGGCGGCAGCGCCGAAGACTCGCGGCACGAGCCAGGTGAAGGTGAAGCCGACGGGTGCGCCGAAGGCGGCGGCAAAAGTGAATATGCCGCGCAAGACGGGTAAAGGATAACCGGCATGGCGGAAACAACGCAAAAAGGGACTAAGAACGAGAAGGTCGGTTCGGTGGTCTCGGCCAAGATGGCCAAGACGATCGTGGTCGAGGTGTCGCGCAAGGCCGCTCATCCGGTATACAAACGCGTGGTGACCAAGCGCAAGAAGTTCTACGCCCACGACGAAAAGGGCGAGGCGAAGCCGGGCGACGTGGTTCGCATCATTGAATGCCGCCCGATGAGCAAGTTGAAGCGCTGGACGCTCGGCGAGGTCATCCGGAAGGCGGTGCAGGTGACCACGGATCTGAGCTCGATCGGGATCGAGACGGGTCCGGAAAAGCTGAAGTCGACCAAGAAGAAGTAGGAAGTCAGGACTCAGGAGCCAGAATTTTATGATTGGGATGCGTACAATTCTCGAGGTCGCCGATAACAGCGGCGCGCGCCGGCTGCAGTGCATTCTGCCGCGCGGTGGCGATCTGGGATTGCGCGCCGGCCTCGGCGACGTGATCACGGCCAGTGTGAAGGAAGCGGCCCCGGATTCGGCGATCAAGAAGGGCAAGGTCGTGCGGTGCGTGGTGGTGCGGATGCGCAAGGAGACGCGGCGCAAGGACGGCACTTACATCCGGTTCGATTCGAACGCGGCGGTGCTGATCAACGAAATCGGCGAGCCGGTGGGCACGCGCGTGTTCGGCCCGGTGGCGCGTGAGTTGCGCGACAAGAAATTCATGAAGATTGTTTCGCTCGCGCCGGAGGTTATTTAAGTTTCCATGGCGAAGAAAATTCCATACCGGCATCAGAACGAGCCGAAGAAAGCGTTGAAAATCCGCATCCGGAAGGACGACACCGTGAAGGTGATCGCCGGGCGGGATAAGGGCAAGACCGGACGCGTGCTGAGCGTGGACCGCGTGAATGGAAAAGTGCTGGTGGAGGGCGTGAGCATGGTGAAGCGCCACACCAAGCCGAATCCGTCGCGGCAGATCAAGGGCGGCATCGCAGAACGGGAAAGCGCCATTGCGGTGTCGAACGTGATGATTCTCACTTCGGGCGGCGTGGCCACCCGCGTCGGCTACCGGATCGAGGGAACCGGCGCGGCCAAGCGGCACGTGCGCATCGCCAAAAAGGGCGGCGAGATTTTGGACAAGAAGGCGTAATTTATGGCACGGCTCAAGGAAGCGTATTTGAAGAAAGTCGTACCGGCGATGACCAAGGAGTTCGGTTACACGAACCCGATGGCGGTGCCGAAGGTCACGAAAATCAGCGTAAACATCGGACTGGGCGAGGCGACCGGCAACAGCAAGCTGATGGACGGCGCGGTGAGCGAGTTGAGCCTGATCGCGGGCCAGCGCCCCGTGGTCAACAAGGCGCGCAAATCGATCGCGGCGTTCAAGCTCCGCGAGGGGATGGCGATCGGCTGCAGCGTGACGCTGCGCGGCGACCGCATGTACGAGTTTTTGGACCGCCTGGTGAGCGTGACGCTGCCGCGCGTGCGCGATTTCCGCGGCGTGTCGTCGAGGTCGTTCGACGGGCGCGGCAACTATACGCTGGGCATCAAGGACCAGTTAATTTTCCCGGAGATCGACTACAACAAGGTCGAGAAAACCAAGGGAATGAATATTTGCATCACCACCACCGCCAAGACCGATGCCGAGGGGCTGGCGTTGTTGAAACACCTCGGAATGCCGTTCCGGACGCAGTAGGAGATATTGATGGCGACCACAGCGAAGATTGCACGAGACGAAAAGATCGCGGAGAAGACAGCGGCCGCGGACGCAGCCGGGAAGAAACCCAAGTTCGCCTGCCGGCACCGGAACCGCTGCTTCCGCTGCGGGCGCCCGCGCGGATTTCTGCGCAAGTTCAAACTTTGCCGCATTTGCTTCCGGAAGCTGGCGCTGGCCGGGGAAGTGCCCGGCGTGATCAAGGCGAGCTGGTAGCGAGGAGATTGAAACAGGAATGACGACCACCGATCCTATCGCCGATATGCTGACGCGCATGAGGAATGCGCTTTCGGCGCGCCACGCCAAAGTGGATGTGCCCGCGTCGCGGCTCAAGAACGATATCGCGAAGATCCTCAAGGACGAGGGCTACATCGCCAACTTCAAACTCACCGAGGATGGCGCCAAGAAGTCCATCCGCATTTATCTGAAGTACACGCCGGGCAACGTGCCCGTGATTTCGCGGATCGAGCGCGTCTCGCGTCCGGGCTGCCGCGTTTACGTCGGCTCGAAAGACGTGCCGCGTGTGCTGGGCGGACTGGGAATCAATATCCTGACGACTCCGCAGGGCGTGATGACGGGCGCGGCCGCGCGCAAGCAGGGCGTGGGCGGCGAAGTCCTGTGTCACGTCTGGTAGGAAGTCGCAAGTAAAGGGAAGCGTATGTCTAGAGTTGGAAAAAAGCTGCTCCCGTTGCCGAAGGGTGTGAAAGTCACCGCCGGCGAGGGACATTTGAACGTCGAAGGGCCGAAGGGCAAGCACACGGTTCCGGTTCCGGGCGGCATCACGATGTCGCAGAAGGACGCGGTCATCGAGTTTCAGCGCGACGGCGAGGACAAGGCCGCGCTGCATGGGCTGACTCGCGCGCTGGCGGCCAACGCGGTGCAGGGCGTATCGACCGGGTTCACCCGCGAACTCGACATTGTCGGCATCGGCTACCGCTGCGATCTGAAGGGCCGCATCGCGACGTTCACGCTGGGCTACTCGCATTCGATTGAATATTATCTGCCGGACGGGATCGACATGAAGGTCGACAAGCAGACGCATCTGGTCCTGACCGGCTCCGACCGTCAGCTGCTGGGCCAGGTGGCGGCGAACATGCGGGCGTTGCGTCCGCCCGATCCGTACAAGAACAAAGGCGTCCGGTTTACGGGCGAGGCGCTGCGCAAGAAGGTCGGCAAGACCGGCGCGGGAGGTAAGTAATCGATGGCACGGGGCGATTCTAAAAATATCATCCGGCTGCGCGTGCACCAGCGCATCCGCAGCCGCGTTTCAGGAACGGCGGAGCGTCCGCGTCTGGCGGTGTTCCGCAGCGTGAAGCATATTTACGCGCAGGTGATCGACGATTCGAAGGGCCACACGCTGGCAGCGGCCGGATCCACCCAGACGGATACGAAGAACGGCGGCAACATCGCCGGGGCGAAGGAAATCGGCAAGCTGGTGGCTGAGCGCGCCAAGGACAAGGGCGTGAAGGCTGTGGTGTTCGATCGCGGCGGCTATCAGTATCACGGCCGCGTGAAGGCGTTGGCGGAAGCGGCCCGCGAGGCCGGATTGGAATTCTAAAAAATGGGCATGCAAAAGCGCATCGACTCGACGAATCTGAACCTCAAAGAACAGGTTGTGTCGATTAACCGCGTCACCAAGGTGGTCAAGGGCGGCAAGAATCTGAGCTTCTCGGCGCTGGTTGTGGTGGGGGACCCCGGCGCGAAGATCGTGGGATTCGGCACGGGCAAGGCCAAGGAAGTTCCAGCGGCCATCAAGAAGGGCATCGAATCCGCCAAGAAGAATCTGCGCAAAGTGAACGTGCTGGCCACCACCATTCAGCATCCGGTGCTGGGCGAGTTCGGCAGCGGACGGGTGCTGCTGAAGCCTGCTCCGGACGGCACGGGCGTGATTGCGGGCGGCGCGGTGCGCGCGGTGATTACCGCCGTGGGCATCCCGAACGTTCTGACCAAGTCTCTGGGTTCGCACAATCCGCACAACGTGGTGAAGGCGACCATCGATGCGCTGGAGCAGCTGCGCGACAAGGCCGAGGTGGCGGATCTGCGCGGCCTGGCGCTCGAAAAAGTGTAAGGTGACAAAATGCCGGGAACGATCAAAATTAAGTTAATCAAGAGCCCGATCTGCACGCCGGAAAAGCATAAGGCGATCGTGCGGGCCCTCGGTCTCAAGACGATGAACCGGGTGGTAGTGAAGCCGGATACGCCGGCCTTCCGCGGCATGGTGAAGAAGATTCCGCACCTGCTTGCAATCGTGGATTAGTCAAGAGCGAAGAGTCACATATGAATCTCAGCCAATTAAAACCGCCCGCCGGACAGAAGCAGAAGAAGCAGCGCGTCGGCCAGGGTATGGGCACCGGGCGTGGCAAATATTCGGGCCGCGGAGCCAAGGGCGCCAAGTCGATTTCGGGTTATTCGCGCATGCGCGGCTTTGAAGGCGGCCAGATGCCTCTGCATCGCCGTCTGCCGAAGCGCGGGTTCACCAATATTTTCCACAAGGAATTCTCCGTTGTGAACGTGGGCGCGCTGGAGCAGCTCGACGGCACGTCCTTCGATCCTGGTTCGCTGCTGGAGGCGGGCGTCATCCACAAGCTGAAGCACGGGCTGAAGATTCTGGGCTCGGGTGAGCTGAAGAAGAAAATCACGGTGAAGGCGCATGTGTTTTCCAAGGCAGCGCTTGAGAAGATTCAAGCCGCCGGTGGAACCGCGGAAGTGATCTCGGAAAAGAACGGCGGGGAACAGAAGTAGTCCCGCACCGGAGAAACCCATGAAGTTTTTGGAAGCCGTCGCTAACGTCTTTCGCATCCCGGATCTTCGCAAAAGGCTCCTGTTCACGCTGGGCCTTCTGGCGGTGTACCGTCTGGGCGGGCACATCCCGATCCCCGGCATCGACACGCACCGCTTTGAGGATTTCATCCGCCAGAATCAGGGTTCGCTGTTCGGATTCCTGGATCTGTTCAGCGGGGGCATGTTCCGGCGTCTGACGATTTTCGCGCTCGGCATCATGCCGTACATCACCTCGTCGATTATCTTGCAGTTGCTGACGGTCGTCGTTCCGACACTCGAAAAGCTGCAAAAAGAGGGTGAAATTGGACGGCGCAAGATCACGCAGTGGACCCGTTACCTTACGGTCGGCCTGGCGCTGGTGCAGTCCTACGGCATCGCGTTCACGCTCTCGCATTCCTCGACGCCGTTCGTGAACCATCCTGGATTCGGCTTCACGGCGATGACCATGTTGACGCTGACCACCGGTACGGCTTTCATCATGTGGCTTGGCGAGCAGATCACGGAGCGCGGCGTCGGCAACGGCATGTCGCTGATCATTTTCACCGGCATCGTAGTCGGGTTGCCGAACGCGATCTCCGACATGGTGACCAAGGTGCAGACGGGCGACTGGCCGTTCATTCAGGTTCTCATCATCGTCATCATGATGGTTGCGGTGGTCGGCTTTATCGTCCTAGTCGAGCGCGGCGAGCGCCGCATCCCGGTGCAGTACGCCAAGCGCGTGATCGGCCGCCGGATGATGGGCGGACAATCGACGCACCTGCCGCTGAAGGTCAACGCGGGCGGCGTGATTCCGGTGATTTTCGCCAGTTCGCTGCTGGCGTTCCCAATGACGGCAATGCAGTTCGAGTTCGTGAAGAACTCAACGGTATTAACCGGGATGCTGGGAGCCATTCAGGGCGCGTCTCCGCTTTACTACCTGCTTTATACCGTCCTGATCATCTTCTTCTGCTTCTTCTACGTTTCGATTATTTTCAATCCGAACGAAGCGGCGGATAATATGCGCAAGTACGGCGGGTTCATCCCGGGCATTCGCCCGGGGCGGAACACGGCCGACTACATGAACAAGATTTTGACCAAGATCACCGTGGTAGGCGGCCTGTACCTGGCGATTCTGTCGCTGCTGCCGCAGATCATGATCGCCGGCATCAAGTTGCAGCGCCTGCCGTTAATTGGAAATTTCATCGATGCGCACTTCCCGCGCTGGCTGCTGGATGGCCTGGGAGTGAACTTCAGCTTCGGCGGAACGTCGTTGCTGATTGTGGTGGGCGTGGCGATGGATACGGTGAATCAGATCGAGGCGCAGTTGATCATGCGCCACTATGAAGGATTTACGCCGCGGGCAGGCCGGATTCGCGGCCGCCGCAGCAGCATTTGAGGTCCGCCCCGCGTGGGGCGGTGGGGTTTGACTTGGAAACTTTTCGGATGTTTGAGGAGGGAAACCAGGCCAAAGCGGGTGAATGAGTCGACTCTGCCTGATTTTGTTCGGTCCCCCGGGTTCGGGGAAGGGGACGCAAGCCAAGTTGCTGCGTCAGGCGCTGGGAGTAGCTCATATTTCCACCGGAGACATGCTGCGGGAACGCGTGGCGTCGCGCGATCCTCTGGGTGAGGAAGCGGAATCGATCATGAAGGCGGGCGGTCTTGTGCCGGACGAGATCGTCAACCGGATGGTGGAAGAGCGGATTGAGCAGCCGGATTGCGCGAACGGATTTATCCTCGACGGGTATCCGCGGACGGTGAGCCAGGCGAAGCTGATTTCGGGGGTGCTAATGGCCAAGGGGATCGCCCCGGTGGTCGTGCACCTAAAAGTCGATTATAATGTTATTATTGCCCGTCTATCCGGGCGGCGGATGTGTCCGACGTGCGGCGCGCTCTACGGCGTGTCGGCAAAAACTCCGGTGGTTTCGGAGGTTTGCGATTACGACGGATCGAAACTGGTGGTCCGGGACGACGATCGCCCTGAGGTTGTCGCCGAGCGGTTGCGGGCTTACGATCGTCAAACAGCTCCGGTGCTGGAATGTTTGCGCGGGCAGGGATTTGCAGTGTGTGAAGTAGATGGCGCCGTAGGATCGCCGATGGCGATCGCCAAGCAGATTAAGAATTGGATCGATAGCCATGCGGCGGGACGCTAGAACGGGATGATCGTGCGGAAGAATATGGCGGAGCTCGAAAAAATGCGCGCCGCCGGACTGCTGGTCTGGAAGATTCTGGACACGCTGAAGCCAATGGTGGCCGAGGGCGTAACCACCCACGATCTGGACGTCGTGGCGGAGAAGATGATGGCGGACGCGGGTGCGCGGTCCGCGTTTAAGGGTTATTCGACGCCGAGCGCGGGAACGAAATTCCCCTCGGTGTTATGTACATCGGTGAACGAGGAGATCGTCCACGGGATGCCTTCGCTGAAAAGGGTCCTGAAGAAGGGCGACATCGTTTCGATCGACACCGGCGTGCAGTTGAACGGGTATTACGGTGATTCGGCGATCACGGTGGGCGTGGGCGAAATCTCGGAAGAGGCCCAGAAGCTGATGAATGTGACCCGCGAGTCGCTGGAACTGGCGATAGAAAAGGCCAGGCCGGGCAACCGGCTGTTCGATATCTGCGGCACGGTGGAGAGGCACGTGACCGCGAACGGGTTTTCGATCGTTCGGGAGTTTGTGGGCCACGGCATCGGAACGCAGATGCACGAAGAGCCTCAGGTTCCGAATTACGTCGACCGGCGGAGCGAGAATCCGCGGTTGAAAGAAGGAATGGTGCTGGCGATCGAGCCGATGGTGAATGCCGGGAAACCGGGCAGCCGGGTAAAACCGGACCGTTGGACGGCAGTGACCGAGGATGGAAGATACTCGGCACATTTCGAGCACACGGTAGCGATTACGGCGAACGGGCCTTGGGTGTTGACGAGGCCGTAAGGAAGGATCTTATGAAGGTTAGAGCATCGGTCAAGAAAATGTGCGACAAGTGCAAGATCGTCCACCGCGAAGGCGTGGTGCGGGTGATTTGCACGAATCCGAAGCATAAGCAGAGGCAGGGATAATACATGGCACGTCTGGCGGGCGTCGATTTACCGGCGAAGAAACGGACCGAAATCGGTCTCACTTACATTTACGGCATTGGAAGGACCAGGGCCAATTCGCTCTGCCATCGTGCGGGCGTTAACCCCGACACTAAGATCGCCGATCTGACCGAAGAAGAGGTCAACAAGATCCGTACGATTCTCGAGGCCGAGGGCGCGGTCGAGGGCGACCTGCGCAAAGAGACCTCGATGAACATCAAGCGCCTCATCGAAATGGGGGCCTATCGCGGCCTGCGTCATCGCCGCGGCTTGCCGGTACGCGGCCAGAGGACGCACACCAATGCGCGCACCCGCAAGGGTCCGCGGCGCGGCACGGTCGCGAACAAGAAGAAAGCCACCGGAAAGACCTAAGGATTAGAACATGGCGAAAGCACCCGCAAAAGCTGGCAAGAAAAAGACGTTCAAGAAAAAAGAAAAGCGTTCCGTGCCGATGGGTAAGGTGCACGTGCAGGCGTCGTTCAACAACACGATTGTCACCATCACGGATCCCATGGGCAACGTGCTTTCGTGGTCGAGCGCCGGTTCGTTGGGCTTCCGGGGATCGCGCAAAGGCACTCCGTTTGCGGCGCAGCAGGCGTCGTTGACGGCGGCCAACAAGGCCAAGGAATCCGGCCTGCGCACCGTCGAAGTGGCGGTGAGCGGTCCGGGCGCAGGGCGCGAGTCGGCGGTGCGCGCGCTGTCCACCGCGGGGCTCGACGTTCGTTCGATCAAGGACCGGACGCCGATTCCGCATAACGGCTGCCGTCCGCCGAAAAAGCGTCGCGTTTGATGATTTTTTGTAAGCAGGAAGAAAGTGGCTGTTTTAGAGTGGGCCGCCGTAAACTGCACCTACTTGAAGTGATTTGACCAGGGAGGTCTGATTTGGCTCGATACATTGGTCCCGTGTGCCGGCAATGCCGGCGCGAGGGCATGAAATTGTTTCTGAAAGGCGAACGCTGCTACACCGAAAAGTGCGCCATCGAAAAGCGCAACTTCGCTCCGGGGCAGCATGGCAAGGATCGCAAGCAGAAGATCGTGGGTTACGGCCTGCAGCTTCGCGAAAAGCAAAAAGCGCGCCGCTACTATCAACTGCTCGAAGGCCAGTTCCGCAACTTGTATGAAAAGGCCCTCGTGATGAAGGGCATCACGGGCGAGGCCATGCTGAACATGCTGGAACGGCGGCTGGACAATACGCTGTACCGCATGGGCCTCGCGACATCGCGCGCCCAGAGCCGCCAGCTGGTGCGCCACGGCCACCTGAACGTCAACGGCAGGCGCGTGGACATCCCGTCCTACATGGTGAAGCCGAACGACGTGATCGAAGTCCGCGAAAAGAGCAAGAACAACCCGACCATCCTGCATGCGCGCGACGCCACGGCGCATGCGCCGAGCCCGAACTGGCTGGAAGTGGACCGCGAAAATCTGAAGGGCCGCGTTCTTTCGCAACCCAAGCGCGAGGACCTCGTCCAGATCCAGCTGAATGAACAGCTCATTGTCGAGTTGTACTCGAAGTAAGAAGGAGCCTAAAGAATGTTCAAAGGATTCCAGAAACCCAAGCGGTTAGTGGCCAACACGGAAACGCTCAACGAGCGTTACGGCATGTTCACCGCGCAGCCGTTCGAGCGCGGCTTCGGATCGACCATCGGCACAGGCCTGCGCCGCGTGTTGCTTAGCTCAATTGAGGGCGCGGCCATCACCGCCGTCCGCATTGAGGGCGTGGCTCACGAGTTCAGCCCGATTCCCGGCGTCGCCGAGGATGCCACCGATATTATCCTCAACCTGAAGCAGGTGCCTTTCAAGATGATGGGCGAAGGCACGCGCACCGTGCGGCTGAAGGCCGACGGCGCCGGCCAGATTCTCAGCGGGCAGATTGAAACCGATGCCGACATCGAGGTGCTGGACCGCAATATGCACATCGCCACCGTCGGCGAAGGCGGCAGCCTGTCCATCGAAATGCGCCTGAAGTCCGGCCGCGGTTACGTTTCGGCAGACCGCAACAACGACGAGGACCTTCCGCTCGGCTACATTCCGATCGATTCGGTGCACTCGCCCGTTCGCAAGGTGAACTTCTCGGTGGAGGCCGCCCGCCTCGGCCAGATGACCGATTACGACAAGCTGACCATCGAAGTGTGGACCAACGGAGCGATCTCGCCGGCCGACGCCATCGGCCAGGCGGCGAAACTGCTGAAGGATCACATGGCGATCTTCATCAACTTCGAAGAGCTGCCGGAATCGGCCGAGGAGCCGGCCGAGCGCGCCTTGAGCCAGATGAACGAAGTGCTCAACCGCTCCGTCGAAGAGCTGGAATTGAGCGTTCGCTCCTACAACTGCCTGAAGAACGCCAATATTCAAACCATCGGCGACCTGGTGCAGAAGACGGAAGCGGAGATGCTGCGCACCAAGAACTTCGGGCGCAAGTCGCTGAACGAAATCAAGGAGATCCTCTCCGGTCTGGGCCTTACCTTCGGCATGAAGTTCGACGCCCAGGGCCGCCTTGTTTCGCCCGCGGGCACGCCGGCGGCGATTGGCGCGGCTGAGGAAGGCGCGGACATCGACGAGGATGTGGACGAGGATGAGGGCGAAGAAGGCGCCATCGCTGAGTAAGAAGGACGAGAAAGTATGCGGCATAAACGATCCGGTTATAAACTCAAGCGCGACGTGGGTGCGCGCAACTCCCTGTTGAAGGGGCTGGTTACCAGCGTCATTGAGCAGGAGCGAATCGTCACCACGGTGCCGAAGGCGAAGGCCATCAAGCCTCTGGTGGACAAGATGATCACGCTCGGCAAGCGCGACACGCTGCATGCGCGGCGCCAGGCTGCGGCGTTTCTCGAAACTCCGGCCTCGGTCAAAAAGCTGTTCGATAAGCTGGGGACGCGGTTCGGGCAGCGCAATGGCGGCTACACGAGGATCGTCCGGCTCGGCAATCGCAAGGGTGATGGAGCGGAGCAGGCCATGATCGAACTGGTGGGAAGCGAGCTGGTGAAGCGCGCGGCGGAACGAGCCAAGCGCCGGGAAGAGAAGCTCAACGCCATTCGTCAGGGCACGGAAGAAGGCGAAGCGCCGGAAGAGTAGCTTTTTCGACTCCTTAATTTACGCAGAGACGCCGAGAACGCAGAGATTCTGCTTTGCGGACTTGGGGTCTCTGCGTGAAATGTTTTTAGGGCGAGGTTAATCCACCGGCTCGGCGGTAAAGCTACCGTGGGCATCGAGTACCGCGACCCGGAACCGGCTGCCGTCTGCCAGTGTCAGCCGCAGCGGTGCGCGGGCCGAGAGCGCCCGGCTCGCATCGAGGAACGACAGATTCTCGAACCGTCCTTCGTAGCCGAGAAGGCGAGTGGGGACGCCTTGGATGGGGCGCGTGCGCGCGTTCAGCACGCAGTGCAGATCCAGGAACCGGTCCCCAAGCTGTAAAGAGCTCGCGCCGGCAAATCGCTGAAGACGTTCGGTGGCGATCATCGAGGACCTCCCTAGCTGCAGCCGCTGGTTCCGCCGCAGTTCTCGCATTTATAACACGAGCCGTTGCGCGTCATCAAGCCCCCGCATTCCGAGCACATCGGCGCATCGGAGACCGCCGGCGAGAAGGCCAGCGCCTGCTGCGGATCCTCTTCGGTCGCCCGCAGCTTTGGAGCGTCGCCGGCTTCTCCCGCGGCGTACTCGGGACCCAGGAACTTCGCGCCCATCCAGCGGAAAATATAGTCCATGATCGACTTTGCGTAGGGCACCTGCGGATTGCCCGTCCAGCCGCTCGGCTCGAAACGCACGTGGCTGAACTTGTCGACGAAGAACTTCAGTGGAACGCCGTACTGCAGCGCGTAGCTGATGGCGGTGGCGAAACTGTCCATCAGGCCCGAAATGGTGGAGCCTTCCTTCGCCATGGAGATGAAGACCTCGCCCGGCTGGCCGTCTTCGTACATGCCCACGGTGATGTAGCCTTCGTGGCCGCCGATGGAGAACTTGTGCGTGATCGACTGCCTCTCCGCCGGCAGCTTGTGGCGCACCGGCTGGTAGACGATCCTTTCCTTGATCTCGACCTGTGCCGGACCGTTGGCCGCCTTCGCGCCCTTGGCGGTGCCGGAGCTGAGCGGCTGCACGCGTTTGGAATTATCGCGATAAATCGCCACGGCCTTCAGACCCAAACGCCAGCTCTCGATGTAGGCGTTCATGATGTCGTCCACCGTGGACTCCTCCGGCATATTGATGGTCTTAGAGATCGCGCCGGAAATGAACGGCTGCACCGCGGCCATCATGCGCACATGGCCCATATAGTGGATGGACCGCGTGCCGTTCTGCGGCCGGAAGCTGCAATCGAACACGGGAAGGTGCTCCGGCTTCAGGCCAGGCGCGTCTTCGATGGTGCCTGACGAATCAATGTGATCGACGATGGCGTTCATCTGGTCCGTGGAATAACCCAGTTTCAGCAGAGCTTCCGGCACCGTGTTGTTAACGATCTTGATCACGCCGCCGCCCACCAGCTTCTTATACTTCACCAGCGCAAGATCGGGCTCGATGCCGGTGGTGTCGCAATCCATCATGAAGCCGATGGTGCCGGTTGGCGCCAGCACGGTAGTCTGCGCGTTGCGGAAGCCGGCCACGCGGCCCAGCTCGTAGGCCTCTTCCCAGCACGCGCGCGCGTTTTCGTAAATTGCCTGCGGGACCCGCCGGCTGTCGATCTTCGCGGTCGCGTCGCGATGCATGCGGATAACTTCGAGGAAGGGCTCCTCGTTCACCGCATAGCCTTCGCAAGGACCGGTGGAGCCTTCGGCGACGCGCGCGCTGGTCAGGTAAGCCTGACCGCACATGATGGCCGTAAGGCCGGCGGCCAAGTCGCGGCCCTGATCGCTATCGTAGGGGATGCCCATCGACATCAACAACGCGCCCAGGTTGGCGTAGCCCAGGCCCAGCGGCCGGAAATCGTGCGAATTCTTCGCGATCTTCTCGGTCGGATAGGCCGCGTTGTCGACGATAATCTCCTGCGCGATGGTCATGGTGTCGACGGCGTGGCGATAAGCCTCAACGTCGAACTGCCCGTCGCTGCCGACGAACTTCATCAGGTTCATCGACGCCAGGTTGCAGGCCGAATCGTCCAGGAACATGTACTCCGAGCACGGATTCGACGCGTTAATGCGAGCCGTATTCTTTGAGGTGTGCCACCGGTTGATGGTGGTGTCGAACTGCATGCCCGGGTCGCCGCACTGATGCGTCGCCTCGGCGATCTCCTTCATCAGGTCGCGAGCCTTGTAGCGCTTCACCGGCTGACCGGCCAGGCGTGAGCGCGTCCACCAGTCGCCGTCGCTCTCCACCGCCTGCATGAACTCGTCGGTCGCGCGGACGCTGTTATTCGCGTTCTGGAAGAAGATCGAGGAATACGCGTCGCCGTCGAGCGACGAATCGTAGCCGGCGTCGATGAGCGTATGAGCCTTCTTTTCTTCCTTGGCCTTGCACCAGATGAACTGCTCAATGTCCGGATGATCCGCATTGAGAATCACCATTTTGGCCGCCCGGCGCGTCTTGCCCCCGCTCTTGATCACGCCGGCGAAGGCGTCAAAGCCCTTCATGAAGCTCAGTGGACCGGAGGCGCGGCCGCCGCTCGACAGCAGGCCGTCCTCCTCGCGCAAAGACGAGAGATTGGTGCCGGTGCCGCTGCCCCATTTGAACAGCATGCCTTCGGTCTTGGCCAGATCGAGAATTGCTTCGAGCGTATCGCCCACCGAGTTGATGAAGCAGGCCGAGCACTGCGGCTTCATCTGGCCCTGCTCCAGCTTCTTCACGCTGTCCGAGGCTTCGTCGTAATACCAGCCGTAGCCGCGAGGCTCCGCCACGCCGACGTTGAACCACACCGGCGAATTGAAGCAGGCCTTCTGGGTCAGCATCAGGTGCGCCAGGTCGGCGCGGAAGTTCTCGGCGTCTTCGGGAGTGCGGAAATAGCGCTGCTTCGTGCCCCAGTCGGCGATCGTGTTCACGACGCGGCCCACCAGTTGACGCACGCTGGTCTCGCGCTCCGCCGTGCCGACCTTGCCATAAAAATACTTACTGACGACGATGTTCGTCGCGGTCTGCGACCAGTCCGCCGGGACCTCCACGTCGCGCTGCTCGAAGATCACCGCGCCTTTGTCGTTGCCGATCGAGGCCGTGCGCAGCTCCCACTTAACCTCATCATAAGGGGTCTTGCCGGGCTCCAGCCGGGACGTGAAATAGCGGGGGAAATCCACCCCGACCCTTTGCGACACCGGCACCGGCCGACGCGCATCTAATTTCATAGCGACACCTACACCCAATTGTCCCATGGCTAGTTCCTTACAGAGATGTTTATGATCGACCGCTGGCTCCGATTTGTCCCTCCAGCGCTGTTCGCAATGATGCCGCAACATATAGTACCTCGTCAAGAACTATATCTATATACGGGACAGCCTGTTACGAACAGGTGTCGGAGTACTACCTAAATTAGTATTGTCGATGGACAATAATACGATTCCGTGCTAGTATGAATCATGGCTATAAGAATCATCCATTTACGAGCCATGGAAGCGGAAAGTATCCACATCTCACGCGAAGTCGAGTCCCAGTGGCCAGTGACGATCCAGGGTAATCAATGATGATAGAGTTACTCGATTTGAGAAATGCCTGTGTGACGTGCAGCTTTCAGGCGGAAGACATGGTGGTGCTGCATCAGGCGCTTCAGCTGCGCGCCGATATCCCGGTGCTCTTTCTGGAAACAGGCTATCACTTCAAGGAAACGCTAGCGTATCGCGATGAGATGGCAGCGAGGTGGAATCTCAATTTGCGCAATCTGAGCGCGAAGAAAAGCGTCGCGGAACAGGAATCACAGTTCGGCATCCTGAACGAGACTGCTCCGGACCGCTGCTGCGGGTTGCGCAAGGTCGAGCCGCTATTCGCGGGTCTTGCCGGGTTCGACACGTGGATCACCGGGCTGCGTCGCGAGCAGTCGCCGACGCGGGCGAATCTGCAAGCCGTCGAATCGTTTAAGCTGCCAGGCGGAAAAGAACTGAAGAAAGTGAGTCCACTGGCCTCGTGGACCATCCGCGACGTGTGGCAGTATCTCGACCGGCACGATATCCCCGCGCTGCCCCTCTACGCGCAGGGCTACACGAGCATCGGTTGTCAGCCTTGCACGGCGCTGCCCTTCGACCCCGAAAACGCCCGCTCCGGCCGCTGGCAGGGGAAGAAGCTGGAGTGCGGCATCCACATTCAAGCGGAATAATTCACTGACGGCCTCAATGAGACTCCCTGCTAATCCTCCTACCGCTCCGTGATTGGCGCGATTGGCTGGAGAAGCATCACGACAAACACACTAGCAGAACAACATAGTAGGTCCGTCAGGGCCAGATCACGCCACTACTTCGATGCTGATTGGCGCGAGTTTCCTCCGGCCCATGCGAATCTCCAACTGATGGGGGCCGGGGCCGACCTGTTCGGGCAGGCGAAGATTCACCTCGAATTTCTGCGGCCGCGGGTCGACGCAGAAGTATTCGAGACCGGAGACAGGGTGGCCGTCGATGAATGCCTCCAGTTCATGCGGGCGCGAAATCTCTTCCAGCGTCAGCTTGATGGTGCGCGTCTCAATGCGCTTCCCGGCGACCAGGTTCACGCCGTCGGTGACGCTGGCGATGCTCGGTACCGATGGGCCGGGCGGAATCACGCGCAGTACGGCGGGCGGAGAAATCACCCGCCCGCACCAATGCACCTCGACAGGCAAGAGGCCTGTTTCTTCCAACTCGGGCAGAACAGCATTGATCTGCTGCAGGCCGATGTTATCGGGCGGGCCAATGTAGGTAATCGTCCCGTAGGAACTGCCGACGGTGACACGCAAGTGCTGCAGGCCGGCATCCGGCGGGAGATTCTCAACCCAGATCGAAATGGAAGCCCAGCGGCCTCGCGACGGCGCGACGGGTTCCGAACTGCCAGCGTTGGTGATGCGGCGGATGCGGAGGTCGGCCTTGGGCTCTTTCGATTCCTGTTCCCAACTCCAGCCGCGCGGCCTCTTGAGCCAGGACGTCCACATGTACTGTGTGCCGACGCCTTCCAGCGCGAGCACCTGAAAATCGTGTTCCCGGGCGAACTCCATGATCTCGTTTGACGAAAATCGCGCGCCGGCCCAGGTGTCGTAAGCGAGGCCCACGCCTTGCGGCAGGCCGTTGAACTGTAGACGAGCCAGTCCTCCGGTTTTCATCACGCGGTGAATCTCCCGGAGGTACTGCAACACCACTTCGCGGCTCGGGATGTGTTGAAAAACGGCGTAGGAGTAGACGAAGGAAAATGTCTCGTCCTCGAACAGGGAAAGGCTGGCCCCGTCAGTGTGGTGGGGATGGGCGTTAGGAAGATCACTCAGGCGTTGTCGCGCAAGGGCGATCATTTCGTCAGAGACGTCCACCCCGTCGATTTGAACGAAGTGACGGCTCATGGGACGCATCAGGCGGCCGGGGCCGCAGCCGATCTCAAGCGCCCGCCAGTCACCGCGTTCGGCCATGGGAACGCGGCGCAGCTCGGTTTCGAGGCTCGAAACCATTTCCGTGGCGGTGGCGTAGAATTCGGCGTCGTCCTGATCGCGGCGGCCGAAGGCAACGTAGTAGCCGGCGTCTTCGCGGGCACGCGCGTTCCAGTCCTCGCGCATCCGCGCGGCAATGTCCAAAGGATCGGGTTCGTCGGGCATCTACTTGCGGCTCGAGTAGTGGTTCAGTTCGTCCAGCAGAGGCTTTGCCGCCGCCGGCGGAGCGATCGTCGTGGTGACGATCTCGCGATTGGCGATTTTCCGCCCATACATTTCGTAGTTCCAATCCTCGTCGTCGCGAAGAGTTGCTCCACTCAGCGAAATGCCGGCGAATAAGCCTCGGGAACGAGACCAGGTTAGGATCTCGGCCGTCATGGCCGCATCCGTCTCCGCCTGAGTGGAGCGGCCCACCGGGCCCGCGGCGACGCTCGCATCTCCGCCGAGGGTGAACTTGGTGGAAAGCAGGCGCTTGACGCCGCTTTGATTCATCACCAGCATCATGACATCGGTTTCCGATCCCCCGATCTGGAACCCGAAGCTGCCTCCCTCAACGCGAACGGCTCCAGGAGCGCTCCAGCCCACCCCGGAATGCAGGCGGCAGGAAACGAATCCACGTCCGTACTTCGCGCCGACAACGAAGGCTCCTTTTTTCATGCCTGGCACGATGACGATACATTCCGCTTTGTTGAGTAGATCCTGCGGGATGGACTTGTCAGGGATGGCCATCACCTCTTTGAAAACGTCGGCGGCGGCCTGGAGTCGCGTGGGCGCGTCGGAGGCGGAGAGCAGAGCGGATGTAAGTGCGAAGGCGACGATCAATTTTCTCATTCGTGGTTCCCCAAAAATGATGATCGCACAGGAATGGGGATCGTTTCGCCCAGAAGCCCCTAAATAGCGGCTGCCGGCATGAATCGCGCCTCCACAAGATGCGCGGAATCGTATTACCATGAGGCGACATGAAACTCGACAACAAAGTTGCGGTAGTGACGGGCGCGGGCACGGGGATGGGTCGCGCCATTGCGGAACTGTTCGCCCAACAGGGCGCGAAGGTGGTGGTGAATTACGCCCGCTCGCGCGACGCGGCGGTGAGCGTGGTGGAGGCGATTCAATCGGCTGGCGGAACCGCGATCGCGGTTGGCGCTGATGTGTCCAAGGAGGCAGATGCCATCGAACTGATGGCCGCCGCCGAGCACGAGTTCGGGCGCATCGATTACCTGGTGAACAACGCCGGCTGGAGCACGCGCATCCCCCATGCGCAGTTGAGCGAACTGAGTGACGAGATTTGGGATCACACGCTAAACGTGAATCTGCGCGGCGTGTTTTATTGCGTACGGGCGGCGGTTCCGTATCTGAAGCGGCAGGAGGGCTCGTCCATCGTCAATATTTCCTCGGTGGCGTCCATCACCGGGCAGGGAAGTTCCATCGCATATGCGGCGTCCAAGGCGGGCGTCGTTACGATGACGAAATCCCTGGCACGAGCGCTGGCTCCGGGAATCCGCGTGAACGTGGTGCTGCCGGGGTTTGTGCGCACGCGCTTCGCGGGCTGGCCGAAAGAGCAGTTCGATTCGAGTGAGAAGATCACGCCCCTGCGTCGATTAGCCTCCGTCGAGGATGTGGCCGAGGCGACGCTGTTTTTCGCCGCGGTGGCCAAGGCGACCACCGGCGAATCGCTGGTTGTAGATGGCGGAATGGCCACATTGGGCCCGAGTTTATGACCGAGATTCTGTTCGAAAAATCGGACCGGGTGGTGACCATCACCATGAATCGTCCGGCCAAGCGCAACGCGTATTCCGAGACGATGGTTCACGAAATCCTGAAGGCGCTGGAGGACGCGCGCGACGACGACGAGATTCGCGCGATCATTCTCACCGGCGCGGGCAAGGGATTTTGCGCCGGCGGCGACATCAGCCGCGATTTTCAGTATCCGGCGCGGTACCGGGGCCACCGGCTGGAATCGATGCTGGAGATGCGCGAGAACATGCATGCGCTGATCCGCTTCCTGGACCGCTTCGACAAACCGGTGATCGCGGCGGTGAACGGAGCGGCGGTGGCCGGAGGGTTGACCCTGGCACTGGCCTGCGATTTGCGCATCGCGGCGGAGAGTGCCAAGCTCGGCGACACCAGCCTCAAGTTCGGTTTGCTCCCTGACGAGGGCGGCGCTTATTATTTCACGCGGTTTATGGGCCTGGATCGCGCGTTAAAGATGTCGCTGTTATCCGAGGTTTATACGGCGCGGGAGGCGCTGGCGCTGGGCTTAGTCACCGAGGTTGTGCCCGACGAAGAAATGATGCCGCGCGCCCGGGATCTGGCCGCTCGGCTGGCGGATGGCCCACCGATCGCCATCCGGCTCGCCAAGAGGATGATGTACAAGCAGAGGTCGATGCAGCTCGATCATGCGCTGGAGGACGCCGCGATGGCCACGCTGGCTGCCAACTACACCGACGACGTGAAGGAAGGCACGGCCGCGTTTCACGAGAAGCGCAAGCCGAACTTCAAGGGACGCTGATGAAAGCCTGGCGTGTACATGCGTGGGGCGAGCCGGAGACGATGACGCTCGACGAGGTCGCGATAAAAGAAACGGCTCCGGGTGAAGTGCGCATCCGCAATCACGCGGCGGCGGTGAATTTCTTCGACATTCTGCAGGTGCAGGGGAAATATCAGGTGAAGCCTCCATTTCCGTTCACGCCGGGCGCGGAAGTTGCGGGCGTGGTGGATGAAGTGGGCTGCGGTGTCCAATCGGTGCGCGTGGGAGATCGCGTGATCGGTTTGCCGCTGGGCGGCGCATTCGCGGAGTATTCCTATGCCAAGGAATCGAGCGTCTTCGCGATGCCGGAAACCATGAGCTTTGAAGAAGCGGCCGCGATGCCGATCGTGTATCAGACGTCTTATTTCGCGCTGACGCATCGTTCGCAATTACGCGCGGGAGAATGGCTGTTGGTGCACGCAGGCGCGAGCGGCGTGGGAATGTCCGCCACCCAGATCGGCAAGGCCCTGGGCGCGAAAGTGATCGCCACGGCGGGGAGCGAGGCGAAGCTGCAGTTCGCGCGCGAGCAGGGTGCGGATTTTGCGATCGATTATTCAGACGAGAGCTGGGTGGATCGCGTCAGGGAGATCACCGGAGGACGTGGGGCGGATACGATTTACGACCCGGTAGGCGGAGACATTTTCGATCTGTCGACCAAGTGTGTCGCCACGGAGGGGCGGATCTTGATTATCGGCTTCGCGGCCGGGCGCATTCCATCCATCGCCCTGAACCGCGTACTGCTCAAAAATATTTCCATTGTCGGCGTGCTGTGGGGAGGCTATGTGTTGTCCCACACAGGCTATCCCGCCGAAGCGCATGCCGCGCTGATGACAATGTACGCGGCAGGGCAGATCCGTCCATCGGTTTCCGCGGTGTTCCCTTTTGCTGAGGCCCCGGCGGGGTTGCGCGCGCTCGCCGATCGCCGGGTAATGGGCAAGGCAGTGCTGAAATTCTAAGTCTCGCGCTCGACGATGCTGGAGACTTCCGCGGCGCGCACACCGTAAATCTTGCGAATCACGCGGCAGATCTCCGATGCGATGCGCTCCGGGCGTTCCTTTTCATCGATATCGATTTCCACCTTCAAATAAAGATCCATTCGCGGCATTTTTCGATCATACGATAGGATGGAATTGACTCGCGGTGAATAACGTTTGCAAGAAATGTGAGAAGAGGCGCGCCCGGCGGCACTGTCCCGGCATCGGCGCGGACATCTGCCCGCAGTGCTGCGGAACGGAGCGCGAAAATACCATCGATTGTCCGCTGGATTGCGAGTTCCTGCGCGAAGCGCGTATGCATGAGCGTCCTCTGCCGCTTTCCGGGAGGGATATTCCCAATCTCGACATCCAGATGAAGGAAGATTTCCTGCGGGAGCACGAGCGCGAAGTGATGACGCTGAGCCTAGTGCTGGCGCGCGCGATCGATCGCGAAAAAGCGGTGGATCTGGACGCGCGGGAGGCGCTCGATTCGTTGGTGCGGACGTACCGGACGCTGCAATCCGGGCTGATTTATGAGACGCGTCCGCAGAATCCATACGCGGCGGCAATTCAGGACCGGCTCATGAAGGGGGTTGAGGATTTGAGGAAGGAAATGGCAGAGGAGGCGGGTATGCAGGTTCTGCGGGATACCGACGTTCTGGCTACGCTTGTTTTCCTGCAGCGATTGGAGATCCAGCACAACAACGGCCGCCGCCGCGGGCGAGCTTTCCTCGACTTTCTGAAGACATATTTTCCGGAACCGCAGAGGGTCGAGGCATGACGGGATATGTCGTCTTCGCACACGGATCGAGCGTCGAAAGCGCAAATGAAGCGGTGCGGACAGTGACCGCGCAACTACGCGAGCGCGGCGGATTGGAGGCCGTGGAGGCGGCGTTCCTTGAACAAGGGAAACCGGATCTGCGCGGCGCTGTGGAGGCTTTGGCCTCGCGCGGGGCCGAATCCGTTGTGGTGATCCCCTACTTCCTCACCTTGGGGCTGCATCTTCAGCGTGACCTGCCGCGTCTAATTGATGAGGTTGAGCGCGCGTGCCCGGGGTTGCGCGTGTCCGTGACGCCGCCGCTGGATGGGCATCCGGCGATGGTGGATGCGCTACTCGATCGGGCTCGGGAATCATGCAGATAAAACTCATTGAATCAGCGGAAATCGCGCCGGACGTGCGGCACTTCGTGTTTGAAGCGCCGGAGGTGGAGACGTTCACCTTTGTCCCTGGGCAGTTCGTATCGATCAATCACGTCGTGAACGAGAAGAAAATCACGCGGGCGTATTCCATTGCGTCCGCGCCGTCCGAATCGAACCGCTTCGAGTTGTGCCTGGATCTGGTACAGGACGGGTTGCTCTCGCCGCGATTGTTCGCGCTGCAGCCGGGCGAAGCACTGGAGATCCGGCCTCCGCTGGGGATGTTCGTGCTGCGCAATCCTCCGCGGGATTCGGTCTTGATCGCCACGGGCACGGGCATCGCGCCGTTCCGATCCATGTTGCAGGCGCAGTTGAACGAATCGTCGCAGAAGTTTACTCTAGTGTTCGGCGCGAGGCACGAGGGCGACCTGCTTTATAGCCGCGAGTTGGAGGGCATGGCCGCAAAGTACTCGCATTTCCAGTTCCTGCCGACGCTCAGCCGTCCGGGAGAATCCTGGAAGGGCCGGTCGGGCTATGTGCAGGAGCACTTGAAGGAAGCCATCGGCGAACGGCGCGACGTGGACGTCTTCCTCTGTGGGATGAAGGCGATGGTGGACGATGTGAGGAATATCCTGAAGGAAATGGGTTTCGACCGCAAGCAGATTTTCTACGAGAAATACGACTGATGAAACGCGGATTTATGCTCGGCGCGGCGGCGATGTGCGTTTTTGTGCTGGTGGCCGTTATCATGCTGAAAGTGATGCCCGCGCCGTTAAAGGAGTCCGATTACATCGTGATCGGCTCGGTGGCGACGCTGGTGGCGCTGGGCGTTGTATTCGCGGTGCTGGTCTCCACCACGAAATCGTCCGATGTGTTTTTCAAGAAGCGGAAGAAATAATCAACGCGCCGGCCGCACTTCGACCTGCTTATAGATCGCGCGCGTCTGCTCGATGGTGGGGAAGGCCATGCCGGGAAGAGCTGCGGAGGCAGTGCCGGCGGCCACACCCCAGCGCAGCGACTCATAAAAGGCCTTTTTCTTATCCATCGCCCAAACGAACGCCGCGGCGAGGCAGTCGCCTGCACCGATGGGGCACAACGCATCAACCCTGGGAGGCAGAGCCTCGAACACTCCGTCCGGTCCGGACCCAATCGCGCCGCGGCTGCCGAGCGAGAGAATCACCGATTCCGGACCCATGGCCTGCAGCCGGTCCACGGCCTCCAGGAACTGGCTGCGAGTTAGGATCGCCCGGCCGAGCAACCGCTCGGCCTCGTGCTGATTCGGTGTAATCACAGTCGGCTTGGCCTCCGCGCCGAGCGCCAACGCGTCGCCGTCGGCATCGAGCAGCGTCTTCACGCCGCGAGCCTTCGCCATCTCGATGATCTCACGGTAAAAACTCCCCGGAGCGCCCGGAGGGATACTTCCGCAGATCATCAACCAGCGCGCTTTGGCGAGCCGAATTTCCACCAGGCGGCGGATCTGCGTTAACTCGTGGCTGTCGAGAGGGTGGCCCAGCTGGTTTAACTTCACCGTCAGACCCTGCTTGTCGGAGATGGTGAGATTGGTGCGGCTCTCCTGACGAACGCGGACCAACTCGAAGGGAAATCCCATCTGGGCCAGCGATTTCTCCATCTTCTCGCCCGCGGTGCCGCCGGACGTGAGCAGCGCCAGCGTCTTTCCGCCGAAGCCGTGAATGACCACGGAGGCGTTGACGCCGCGCCCTCCGGCCACCTCGGTCTGATCGAGAATATACGCGCGATCCTCAAAAACAAGCTTGTCAACGCTGATAACTTGCTCGATAGCAGGATTGATGGTTAACGTGAGTATCATGACGGACGCTACCATGGTACCTGACGCTTGCGAAATCATCCACAATTCAAGGGCTACCTTGCGCTGGCCTGCGTTTGCGTATTCTGGGGCACGACTTATCTCGGCATCCGTGTAGCGCTGGAGTCGTTTTCCCCGATCTCGCTCATGGGCATCCGCTATACGATTTCTGGAGGCTTGTTGTTGATAGCCGCGCGCGTTATGGGCGTGCATCTGCCTCGCGGGCGTGAACTCTGGCAGACAGCCATGTTCGGCGTCTTCGCGCTCGGCATCGGAACGGGCACGCTAACCTGGGCGGAACTGACGATCCCCAGCGGACTCGCGGCGTTATTCTGCACGACATCGCCGTTCTGGATGGTGGGAATCGAGTCGCTGATGCCGGAGGGCGAGCCTCTACATGCGCCCACGATTCTCGGGATGCTGGTGGGTTTGAGCGGCGTGGTGTTTCTGGTGACGCGGACGGCGATCAGCGAACATGGCGCGACCAGCCAGCTGATCGTGGCCTTCTGCCTGCTGCAGGCGAGCCTGGGCGCTTGGTCCCTAGGCTCGATTTTGCAGCGAAAACAGCCGTCCCGCGCGCATCCGTTCGTCAGCGGGGCGATTCAGCAGTTTGCCACCGGAGTCGTGTTTCTCCTTGCGACGCTGGTGTTTCATGCCAGAGTCGCGTGGACGCCGCGAGGCATCGGAGCCATCGCGTACCTAGCCATGTTCGGCGGAATCATTGGCTACAGCGCGTTTGTTTATTCCATGGCGAATCTGCCCATCGCGATCGCGTCTCTGTATAACTACGTCAACCCGCTGGTGGCCGTGGCGCTGGGATGGCTCTTCTACCGTGAGCCTTTCGGCGTTAGAGAATGTATCGCGATGGTCCTGATCTTTCTCGGCGTGGGGATCGTCAAGAGGCAGCAGTCAATCGCGGTCCAGGAGCTTCGCGCCGAGCGCGCCGCCGAAAGCGGGGAGTACGGTGAATAAAAGGAAAAATAATCCCAGCGCGCTGGTGACTCCCGCCGGGCTGTGCAGCGCCTCGATCATCTGATCCAGATTGGCCTCCGGGATGCCTCGCGTCTTGACCTGTTCGCGCAGGGCCGTCACCACGGAAGGCTCCGACAGCGCGATCACAAACATGGTGAGAATCACGGTGACGATGACGAATCCAAAAATCCCGGAGATCCAGCCGAGCCGCGCGCCGTTGATCACGGACAATCGCTGCCCGGTCCTGCGCCGGTAAAGAAACACCGCCAGGAATCCGGCGGCGGCCAGCCAGACGAAAATCAGAGCCTCCGGCAGGGCAAGTTGCCCCACCACCAGCAGGCACATGAACGCGAGGACTCCCATGCCCAGTGCGATCCGCACCGCGGTGCCGTTATGGAAGTTGATAACCGGAGCTGTGAGGTCGGCTAACGGCGCAATAGGGACCGGAGGAGGCTCCGGCGGCGGAGGTTCTTCAACGGCGGCAATCTCCCGCTGAGGCTTTCCGCATTTGTGGCAGAAGAGCGCATCCTCGGGTAACTGCGCGCCGCAGGTACAACGTTCAGGCACAACTCCAGTTTCCCACGTTATCCTAATCAATTGCGATGCCGATCACTCTTCTTGTCACTGGCGATCCTCAAACCCCCTATCTGAAACGGCTCAGCGAACTCCCCGCCGACGTCCGCGTGATCGTCAGCGACGATCCCTCAGCACTGGCCAAAGCGGCCCCGGAAGCCGACGCGATCCTGAACGGCGAATTCAAAGACCCCGCGTTATTCAAAAGAGTATTTCCGCTGGCGGCGCGGGTGAGATGGGTCCATACGTTGTCGGCCGGTGTGGAGCACGTAATGACGCCCGAGATAATCGCCAGCCCCGTGACGATGACGAATGGCCGGGGCGTGTTCCGGCGGCCCCTGGGCGAATGGGCCGTCGGTGCGATGCTACATTTTCAGTACGATCATCGCCGGCTCATTCGCCAGCAGGAGCAGGGCGTTTGGGACTCGTTCGACATCGAGGAGTTGCACGGCAAGACCGTTGGCATCGTCGGCTATGGGGAGATCGGGCACGCAGTTGCCGAGCGCGCCAGGCCCTTTGGGTGCAAGATCGTAGCGCTTCGGCGGAAACCCGAACAATCCGCAGCCGATCCGCTGGTCGACCGCGCGTACCCGCCTTCGCACATTAATGAAATGCTGGCCGAGTGCGATTTTGTGATCGCGGCCGCGCCGCTGACGCCCGAAACGCGGGGACTCATCGGCGCGCGGCAGATCGCGGCGATGAAGCCTTCGGCGGTGGTGATCAACATCGGCCGCGGGCCGGTGATTGACGAAGCGGCGCTGATTGCCGCGCTGGAGTCGGGGAAAATTCGCGGGGCGGCGCTCGACGTGTTCGACGTGGAGCCTCTGCCCGCGGGCCACGCTTTCTACAGATTGCGAAACGTGCTGCTTTCGCCGCACAGCGCGGATCACACGCCGGGTTGGAAGGATCGCGCGGTGGATTTCTTCCTGGAAAACTTCGCTCGCTTCTGTAAGAGCGAGCCGCTCAAGAACGTGGTGGACAAACATGCCGGTTACTGAAGTAACGTTCGAGGATATCCAGCGCGCGGCGGAGCGCATCAAGGGCATCGCGCAGAGGACTCCGGTGATGACCTCGCACACCTTCGACGCGAAATCGGGTGTCCAAGCCGTGTTCAAGTGCGAGAATTTCCAAAAAGGCGGCGCCTTCAAGATCCGTGGCGCGGCGAATTTCCTCTACTCCATCCCCAAGGCCGATTTGCCGAAGGGTGTGGTGGCCTATTCGTCTGGGAATCACGCGCAAGCGGTCGCGATCGCAGCGAAATCGGTGGGTGCTCCCGCGACCCTGGTGATGCCGGAGGACGCTCCCCGCTCCAAGATGGAGGCGACGCGCGCGCAAGGGCCGCGAATTATCACCTACGACCGATTCAAGGACGATCGCGGGGCGATCGGCGCGAAAATTTCCGCTGAAACGGGCGCAACGCTGGTGCCTCCTTACGATCATCCGTGGACCATCGCGGGCCAGGGTACGACCGCGCTGGAACTGCGCGACCAGGCGCCGGATCTGGAAGCGCTCGTGGTCTGCATCGGCGGCGGAGGATTGATCGCGGGGTGTGCCATCGCGGCGAAGCATCTGAAGCCGTCGATCCGCATCTTCGGCGTCGAGCCGGCGGATGCGAATGACACCTATCTCTCGTTGCGGGCGGGCAAGCGCGTGGAGATTCCCGCGCCGGCGACCATCGCCGATGGTTTGCGCTCGCAATTGCCGGGCGAATTGACGTTCCCCGTCATTCAAAAGCATGTCGAACAAATTCTGCTGGTGACCGACGACGAGATCCGCGCCACGGTGAAGTTCCTGCTGACGCGGATGAAGATCCTGGTCGAGCCCAGCGGAGCGGTTTCAGCCGCAGCGGCGATGTTCGGCAAACTGCCGCCGGGTTTGGGCCGCGTGGGGATCGTGCTTTCGGGCGGAAACGTGGACTTTGAGCAACTCGCGGGGTTCTAGCCCGGTAGTTTGCCGTTCATCAATCGATAAAGGTACGCCAAGATCTCCGCTACCGCGCGATAGAGATGCGCCGGGATCTCCTGGCCCACGTCAACCGACGAATACAATGCTCGAGCCAATGGCGGATTCTCCACGATTGGCACACCTGCTTCGATGGCGCGAGTGCGGATGCGGGCGGCGAGGTAGTTCTTCCCCTTGGCGATCACCTTCGGCGCGGCGGCGCTTTCCATCGAATACTGGATCGCGACGGCGTAGTGCGTCGGGTTAACGATCACCGCCGTCGCCGTAGGGATGGCCTTCATCATCGAACGCCGCGCCGCATCGCGCTGCAGACGGCGAATGCGCATCTTGACGTGTGGGCTGCCCTGCTGCTCCTTCGATTCCTCCTTGATTTCCTGCTTGCTCATGCGGAGTTGCCTGATGTAGCGATGTCGCTGCCATAGCAGATCACCTAAGCCCACCAGCAGGAAGAGGATGACCGCGCGCCACAACAGAGTCCCGATCGTCGAGCCGATGCGGGCGATGGCCGGCTGCGCGCCCATCCAGGGCAGTTCGAGGAAGGAGTCGAGGCTTTCCCAAACCTCGTAATAAACGACGAGGCCGACGAGCGGTAACAGCAGCAGAGCCTGAAGAAAAACCGGCACGTTCTGCGCCGGCAGCGACGTGATTTTCGTCACGGGATTGAGGCGCTTAAAGTCGGGCATGAGCTTCGTCAGTGAGATGCCGAGCTTCGTGGTGGCCAGCTGCGCCGATATGCTGAGGACAATCAGCGCCGCGCCCGCAAGCATCAAGGGAACGAAGCGCGGCACGATCTCCGCGCGCAGCAGCGTCATCAGACGGGTGACGGTCAGGTCGCCCGTGAAGGCCCAGGCGAGCAGCATGTGCATCAGCATGCCGACCTGGCGCAGCAGGTCCCCGCCGAAGGTCACGCTGAGGGCGACGAATCCGGTGAACTGAACCGCCGAAAGAAATTCGCGGCTGGTGGGGAAATTGCCCTCTTCGCGCGCCTTTTTGAGGCGCTGCTGGGTGGGCTGTTCGGAACGCTGTTCGTCGGCCACGTCAGAATCCCGCCAGGCGCCACAGGGCTGCGATCGTGTTCGATGATGCGCTCGAAAACAGCTTTGGCATCAGCGGCGCAAGCGCGGCAAGAAGTCCGATCGCGGCGATCATCTTCACCGGAAACGCGAACGACAGCAGTTGCAGCTGCTGCTGCATCCGCCCCAGCAGCGCCAGCGCCACATCGATCAACAACAGCAGGGCGACCACCGGCAACGCCAGCCGCAAGCCGAGCGACAGCATCCCGGCCCCCAGATGAATCAGGATATCCATGCTGGCCGCGGTGAAGGAAAACGAACCGGCCGGATATTTTTGGAAACTCGCGGCAAGGATGCGCAGAATCGCGCCGTCGAGCCCGAGCGAGAAAAATAGCAGCCCCGTGATCAGCATTGTGACCACCTGCAGGACGCCGGAATCGGCCTGACTATTCGGGTCGATGGTCTGCGCGAACCCAAAGCCTGCCGGCATTCCCAGCACTTGCGCGCCGACCTGAAATCCCTCGGCGAGCAAAGAGACGGCGAGCCCGGCCACCAGTCCAAACCCCATTTCAGAAGAGGCCCATACCGTGAGCTGGCCGATAGACGCCTCCATGTTCGGGATCTGTGGCCACGCGGGAAGCAATGCGATGGTCATTGCGAACGCGAGCATCGCCCGGAACATCATTGGCGCGCTGCGAATCGCCGGCAGGGGCAACAGCGCGATCAGCCCGCCGATGCGCGCCAGCACCAGCAGAAACGCGTACATTGTGCTAACGGGCAGTCCCAGGGTCATGGCTCAATGGGTGAAGCGCGCAAAATCACCGAACAGAGTCGTCGTGTATGCCATCAGCCTGGTCAACATCCATGGCATGGCCAGCAGCAAAGCGAGGAGGAACGCAAGGAGGCGAGGCACGCTGGCAAAGCTCGCGTCTTGAATTGAGGTGAGGATCTGCGCCAGGCTCATCACGATGCCGATGATGAAGCCGGTGGCCAGTACCGGCAGGCTCAGCCAGAAGGTCGTGATGAAGGCCGTACGCATCAGGTCGACAACGGTGGCTGTGGTCACTGGAAGCTCCTTACCAGGGAGCCGATCACCAGGTTCCAGCCGTCGACTAAGACGAACAGCAGAATCTTGAATGGCGCGGAGACCATCACCGGAGGCAACTGCACCATGCCGACGGAAAGCGTGATCGATGCCACCACCAGATCGATGATCAGAAAGGGCAGGAACAGCACCGCGCCAATCTGGAAGGACGCTTTCAATTCGCTGATCACGTAGGCGGGGACGAGAGCCGTCATCGGAACATCCTCGGGCTTGGCGGGTGCGGGAGAATGGGAGAGTTCGACAAACAGCTGAATGTCTTTTTCGCGCGCGAACTTCAGCAGGAATCTCTTGATCGGCGGCGTCGCCAGGTCCCAGGCGTCGCCGGAGCTGATTTTCCCGGCCTCCAGAGGCTCCCAGCTTTGGTGATAAATTTCCGTCGCCACCGGCTGCATCACCAGCAGCGAAACGAAGAGCGCAAGGCCCACCAACACCTGATTTGACGGCGTCGTCTGCGTGCCCAGCGCCTGCCGCAGAAAATGCAACACCACGACGGAGCGCAGAAACGGGGTCACCGACATCAGGATCGCCGGCAGCAGGGACAATGCCGTCAGCAGAAGGACGATCTGCATCGGCACGCTGAGCGCGGGTCCGTTCTTGCCCTGGGCCAGCGTGATGCCCAACAGGGAATCGGCGGCGTATGCGCGGGCGGCCAGAATTGCGGCGGCGAAGACAAGCTTTTTCACGCCCGCGCCCCCAGCGATCGTTCCGCGGGCTCCGCCGGCGCGATAAGTGAGCACCCTTGCGGATGTGTGGCGACTAAAACCTCTCGCCCGTTTACGCGCACGATGTGCAGCGTATGATGCGGCGTCAGCGCCAGGCGCTCCATCGCGATCATCGCCCGGCTGGCTTCCTGGACCCGCTTCCTTATGAGTCCGGCGCCAAAAACCTGTCCTCTTCCGCCCCGTCGCAGCGCCCAGACCAGCGCCCCCAGAAGCAAGAAGACCAGCAGCACGGAACATACCTGCCGCAAGACATCCATGTCTTTAGTCCTCCTCGTTGAAATCCGTAATGCGAACTCCCACGGCCTCCTCGATGATCACGATCTCGCCGGAGCCGAGCAGCGCTCCGCCCACGTAAATCTCGATGTTTTCCCCCGCTGACCGAACCATCTTGATGATGCCGCCCTGGTCGAACGAAAGAATGTCGCGAACCGTCATCTTCTTCCGGTCGAGCTCGACGTCGACGTCGACCGGAATATCGTAGAGGTGCCCAACTTCTTCAAAGGCAGTCATAGATTACGGCTTCAGATTGATGGTGTCCTGGCTCATCTGATCCACCGTGGTCACTACGTGCGCGTTGGCCTCGTAGCTGCGCTGGAAGATAATCAGGTTCGTGAACTCGGTGGCCATATCGACCGTGGACGATTCCACGGACTGGCCCAGCACCAGGCCACGGCCGCCCGTGCCCGGCAGGCCGACGGCGGCGAGCGACGTGGATCCCGTGGCTACGTAATTGTTGCCGCCCACGTTGGCCAGCGAATCGGGATTGCGGATGCTGGCCATCGCCAATTGCCCGACCACTACCTGCTCGCTGTTTGAATACAACGCAATCACCTGGCCGCCGTTGCCGAGACTGACGCTCGACAGATTCGCGGATGGCGCCCCGTTCTGCGTTACCGCCGAAGTCGCTGAGGTTTGCGCGAACTGGGTGAGCTGCGGGTTGCCGTTCGCGTCGTAGAGATTCCAGGTGATGTTCATATCGGAGGCGCCGTCGTTCATGCCCGTCGCCGAGATCAACGGCGGCGCGTCCGTCGGCGCTGGGCTGATCAGGTTGCCGTTGGTGTCGAAGGTCAAGGTACCGGTCGCCGGGGTCACCGTGCTGGCATCGGCGCCGGGAATGCCGGCTGAATACGACCACTGGTTCGGCGTGCCAGTCGGCGTCATTGTAAACGTCAGGATGTGGGAGTTGCCCAGGGAATCGTAGACGGTGACGGCGGTCGAGAAAGTTCCGGTCGCGGTGGTGGCCGTGGCATTCAAATTGAGGCTCACCGAGGCTGCCGACGTCGCGGTGGGGGTCGTGAGGTTGCCGGTCGGGACGGTGATATTGCCGACCGGCCCATTCGTGTCGAGCACGGCGTTGGCCGAGGTCGACCATCCCTGAACCGGATTGCCGGACGCCGTTTCGAGGGTGCCGTCGGCATTCACCTGAAAGTTGCCGCCGCGCGTGTATTCGACGGCGCCGTTCGGCCCGGCAACGACGAAAAATCCGTCGCCTTGGATGGCCGCGTCCAGAGGGCCTCCCGTGGCCTGAATCGCGCCTTGCGAAAACTGCGCCAGAGTCACCGGAGCGCCGACGCCGCTGCCGACCTGCGTCTCCGCCCCGAGCGATTGCGATACCAAATCGGCGAAAGAGACGACTACGTGCTTGAAGCCGTCCGTGTTGAGGTTGGCCAGATTGTTGCCGACCACATTAATGGCTGTTTCATCGGCCGTGAGAGCGGATAGAGCGGTGGAAAATGATCCAAGCATGAATGTTCTCCCGTTACGATTGTTTTGCGGCCGGTGTGCCGGCGTTCGATTGATTGAGCGCGCTTTGGATGGCCGCGCTCTGAGCTGTGCTTATTCCTCCGCCTACGCCGAGCCCCGAGGTTAGATCCGACAAGATCGTGTTTAAATCGTTGGCGGTTTGCGTGTCTTCCTGCAGAGTGGTGAACTGTGCGAGTTCCGTGACGAACTGCGTCCCGTCGGTGGGCTGTTGAGGGTCCTGATTCTTCAACTGCGCGACCAGCAGTTGAAGGAATACGTTCTGGCTGGCGAGATTAGCTGTCTGCTGCGCGCTGCCGCTCGACGAAGTCGAGTTTCCAGATGAAGAGCCGGTCGAGGAGGTCTGCCGCGTGAAGAGCGGCGCGGAGAGTGCCGCGGTGCTGCTAAGGGGGAGAGGTGTCATGGTTGATCTTCCTGTTCTTCGAGCCAATTGCCCGTGCGTTTCTGGTGCTGCTGTTGGCGGCGGCCACCCGTGAAGTCCGGGGAGCCGCCGCCGTTCCGCGAGGAATCCTGATGGGTTTCCCGATTGCCTGCGGAAAAGTTCGATGCGGCGCGGCCGGCTGGCGAGGCCGGCGTGATGATTTCGGCGTGATACCCGGCGCGCTGGAGCGAATTGGCGAGCGCGCCCAAATCCTGCCGGAGCGTAGTCTGCATCGCCGTATCGTTCGTACGGACGTCGACGCGGACCTGGCCGGATCGCTCGGTGACGCGCAAATCCACGGGCGATGCGTCTGGCTGCGCGATGCGGATCGAGATTTCCTGTGCCGTACCGGTTCGTGTTGTTGGCGCGGTTGGAGGGACGGCTTCCGCATTGCGAAGCGCATCGCTCACCACAGCCCGGGCTGGGGCAGCAGGCGCGTCCGGGTGTGGCGGATCGGCGGCTGCCGGAGCGGGCGCTGCGAACGTCGTGGCGCGGTCGGCGGGTGACGGAATCGCGGGCTGCGCCGCCGCGTCGCCGGCCCTTGCAGGCTGCGCTCTGAGCTTCGAGTCGGCGGAAGCGGCCTGCGGCCGGATCGAGATTTGTGGCGCAGTTTCCAATGGCGTCTGCTGCTGTTCCCGCTGTTGTTGCGACGATGCATCGGCAGCCTGCTGCGGAGTGGCAATATTTTGCACTCCCGGGCTCTGGACCTGTGCCGCGGTCAAGAGCGGGTCACCCGTTGAGATCGGGGCCGCGGCGGGCGACGGCAGCGCCACGTCGGGTAGAGCAGGGACCGTCGCTGCGATTGGCTGGGCGGGTGCCTTCGGTGCGCTGGGCGGATTGTCCTTGATCGGCGTCAATACAGCCGTGAATGCCAGCGGTTCGTTCGAAGGGGCGGATGGTGGGTTGGCGCATTGCGGCGCGGCTGGCGCGGACTCGGGAGCGGATGCCGGCATCGAGGAGGAATTGGAATCGATCGGCAGCGGAGTCACAGCCGTCGGAAGAATCGGGGCGGAGACAACGAATGCGGGCGCGATTGCTGGCGCCGAGAGTTCCGCCGCCGCGTCCCGCGTAGTCTTGCGGGGCGCGGGAACTTGCGCGACGGGCGGAACGGGCGCGGAGATACTTGTGTTGGCATCGCCCACCGCGAGATTCGTGGACGCCGCCGCGGCGTTCGGCGCAGCGGTTTCAACCAGCGCGGGGACCGGAGTCGTCGTCAACGCCGATGGTTTGCCCAGCATGGAATGGATCATCGCGCAGGCGATCTGCGCTGGCGTGCCGATGGCAGGAAAAACAGCAGGCGTGTTCACTGTCTCTGCTTGCGGATGGGCCAGCATCGGCGCGATCGTTGCTTCCCGGTCCGTCGGATTCAGGAAAAGCCCGATCATGTTAAGGAACGCCGGATTTGCCTGAGCGCCTGCCGCCGCAGGGAGCGTAAAGGCTGCCATGAGACTGGCTGCGGTGTCCCCAATCTGATTTGTGGCAAGCGCGTTCACGCGGCGAACAGATGCAGGTGAATGTCCAAAGGCGTGGCGACGAAAAGTCAGTCACTTAGCCGGTTCCAAATCGACAAACTCTTGCCGATGGCTCCGAAACGGCACAATCTCGTCGATGCCATTTTGGCCCTTCCGTCCTTATCGCCGTTGTTTGCATGAGCTTTATCGAATGGCGTTTGAATTGCACTCCTCCCGTCGCGATGGACCAACTGCTTGTCAACGCCGCCAGTGGAATGAAGGCGCGGATCGACTCGCTCGATATGCTGGCCAACAATATGGCGAACTCGGGCACAGCCGGTTTTAAGACGGATCGCGAGTTCTACAACCTCTACGAAGCATCGCTGCCCACCGTCGAGCGTCAGTACACCGATTTTTCGCAAGGCCAATTGCTCACGACGGGCAACCCGCTGAATGTCGCGCTGAACGGGAGAGGCTTTTTCGCGTTGAACGGCCCTTCGGGCGTGGTTTACACGCGCGCCGGTAATTTTGAGATCTCCCCTTCCAATGAGTTGCAGACTTCGGACGGGTACACGCTGCGCAACATCCTCGATAATGGCAAGCCGCTGAACGTCGACCCCACGCTGCCGGTCAACATCGCCAAGGACGGTACGGTGACACAGGCCGGGCAGACGCTCGGGCAGATCGAGATCGCGCAGCCGGATTCGCCGTCGGACGCCTTGAAGAAACTCGGCAACACATACTTCGCGATGATGAACCCGAACGCAGTGGTGCCGCAGGCCTCCTCTACCGAAGTTCTGCAGGGCCAGCTCGAGCAATCGAACGTGCCCGTGGCCGATGCGGCAGTGAAGCTGGTGAGCGTCATGAGGCAGTTCGAAATGATGCAGAAAGCCATTAATCTAGGCACGGAAATGAACAAGCAGGCGATCAGCGAGGTTGCCAAGCCCGGTTAGGAGAGCAAATGATCAGAGCCTTATATAGCGCGGCCAGCGGCATGACGGCCCAACAGATGAGCATCGACACTATCGCCAACAATCTGGCCAACGCCAACACGACCGGCTACAAGGCCCGCCGCACGCAGTTTCAGGACTTGCTCTATCAGAACGTGCTGCAGCCTGGCACCTCGGCCGGATCGCAGACCATCGTGCCGAACGGATTGCAGCTCGGCCTGGGCACTCGTCCGACAGCCAACTCCATCGTCTTCACGCAGGGCAGTTTCCAGCAAACGGATAATCCGCTGGACATTGTGATCCAGGGCAAGGGATTCTTCCAGATCAAATTGCCACAGGGCACCATCGCCTACACGCGCGCCGGCAATTTTCAGATGGACGCCACGGGCAACATCGTGGACGCGAACGGCAACGCGCTGCAGCCGCAGATCAATATTCCCGCTCCGTCGCAATCGGTGACCATCGCTCCCGATGGAACGGTCAGCTACACGCTGCCCGGTCAGGCGGCTTCGCAGGTGGCCGGACAGATCCAACTCGCGAACTTCATCAATCCCGGAGGCCTGAACGCCATCGGCAGCGGCTATTTCGAGCCTACCGACGCCAGCGGCGAGGCGCAGCTTGGCGTTCCCGGAGGCCAGGAGGGCGTCGGCACGCTGCAACAGGGATATACGGAAAACTCCAATGTCAGCGTGGTGGAGGAGTTCATCAACATGATCAGCAGCCAGCGAGCCTATGAAGCCAACTCCAAAGTGGTGAAGGCAGCCGACGAGATGTATCAGCAGGTGAACAACATCGCATCATGAGATTCGCCTGCTTTTTCGCAATGATCGCGCCGGCCTTCGCCTGCCAGACGATCGATGGCGACCAAATACTGGCAAGAGACCTTGCCACGGCCAACGCGGTGTTTGCCCGGCTTGACCCAGCCGTCGAAATCGGCGCGGCGCCTGCGGCTGGAGCGCAACGCGTGATGCAACCGGACGAGTTGGTGCGCCTGGCGCGGCAGTACGGTATCGCGCTCGCTTCGCCCGCCAGCACGGTGTGCTTCGAACGCGCCGTTCAGCCTCTGAAGGCGGAAGAATTGCTACCGGTACTGCGCCTGGCATTGGGTATTGACGGAGCGCAAATCGAGATCCTCGACTTCAGCCGCTTTGGCGTTCCGCGCGGTGTCCTTGAATTCCCCAAATCCAGCCTGATGCCAAACGGCCTGTGGCGGGGGCGCGTACTCTACGATCAGGGCCGCGGTATGCCGGTGTGGGTCAAGGCTCGCATCACGATAGAAAAAACCTGGGTTGAAGCCGCGGACACGCTTGTGGCGGGGAAGACGATTGAGCCTTCGCAATTGAAGATGAAAACCGGGCCGCGGTTTCCCTTTGAGGTACCTCTGCTCGATTCGCTCGAGCTGGCCGCCGGGAAGCGTCCCGCAAGAACGCTGCCCTCGGGCACGCCGATCGCCGCCGGGATGCTCGCCGTTGCACATGAGGTTGAGCGCGGCGACATCGTCGCGGTGGAAGTGCGCGCCGGCGCGGCGGTGCTGGCGTTTCAGGCAACGGCGGAATCCTCGGGCCGCAAGGGTGATTCGGTCATGGTGAAAAATCCCGAAAACGGACGATCGTTCCTGGCAAGAATCCAGGACAAGGGCCGAGTCTTGGTGGAACGATGAAATTGGCTCTTTTCCTGATACCGCTCGCTGCATTCGCCCAGCTCGGAGCGTCACCCGGTTCGCTCTACTCAGCTTCCGGACGCCTGGCCGACGCCGCTCGCGACGTGCGCGCCAGTGAAGTGAACGATCTTGTCACCATCGTGGTGAATGAAGCCGCCTCGGCCGTGGTCAGCGGCGCGTCGAACTCTTCACGCAAGTCCTCGGTTAACACCTCCATCACCGGAGCCGCGGGCGCGCTCAGCCCGAGGCTCACCAACCTGCTCGGCGTGACCAATGATATTGAGCTGGCGGGAACGGGAACCACTTCGCGCAATCTGACGCTATCCACCACGATCTCCGCGCGCGTGATCGAGGTGCAGCCCAACGGAACACTGGTGATTGAAGGCACTCGGGACATCGGCGTCAACTCGGATAAGCAAACGCTCACCGTGCGAGGCCTGGTGCGGCCCGCCGATCTCACGCCGACGAACACCATCAACTCCGTTCAGGTGGCGAATCTGCAAATCAAGGTCAACGGCAAGGGAGTGGTGGGGGACGCCGTGCGCAGGCCGCATTTCCTCTACCGCCTGCTGCTTGGGCTGCTGCCCTTTTAGCGAGACATGAAGAAAGCTGCCGCCCTTCTGCTGATCGCCGCGCTCGATGCCATGCCCGAAGGGGCGCGCATCAAGGATTTCGCCTCCATTGAAGGCGTGCGCGACAACCAGTTGATCGGTTATGGCGTGGTCGTCGGCTTGGCCGGTACGGGCGACAAGCAGCTCACGCTCTTCTCGACGCAGACTCTTTCGAATCTTCTCCAGAGGATGGGCGTTACGGTGAATCCGACGGTTATGCAGGTTCACAACATGGCTTCGGTGATGGTGACGGCCACCCTGCCACCCTTTGCGCAGCCCGGCACGAAGATCGACGCAACCGCGGCGGCTATCGGCGACGCGACCAATCTGCAGGGAGGGATCCTGCTGCTGACGCCTCTAAAGGCGGCCAACGGCGAAGTTTATGCGGTGGCGCAGGGTCCGGTAGTCACAGGCGGATTCATCGCGGGCCGCGGCGGGAATTCCCAAATCGTGAATCATCCCACCGTGGGCCGCACGCCGGATGGAGCCATCGTGGAGAGGGCACCTCCGTCGATTGAGCCGTCGTCGCACCTGAAATTGCAGCTTCGCCAAGCCGATTACACCACCGCTGCCCGCGTGGTCGAGGTGATCAACAGGCATTTCGCTCAGACCGGCGGGCCGGTCGCCCGTGCGGAGAGCTCCGGCCTGCTTGTGGTCGACGTGCCTCCGGCGTATTCCGCGCGCACCGTCGAGTTCATCTCGGAAATGGAGTCGCTGAGCGTGGACGCAGACCGGCCAGCGCGAATCGTCATCAACGAGCGGACAGGCACGATCGTCATGGGCAAGGACGTGAAGATTACGCCAGTGGCGATCATGCATGGCGCATTGAACGTGCAGATTCGCACGCGGTTTGATGCCTCTCAGCCCGGTCCGATGTCGAATGGAACCACTCAGGTGGTGCCACAGACCACGGTGGACGCGAAGGATCCCAAGGCGAAGAGTGTCGTGCTGGAAAAAGGAGCGACAGTGGAAGAGCTGGTGCGCGCGCTGCAGGCCATCGGCTCGACGCCGCGCGACGTGCTGGCGATCTTGCAGGCCATGCGCTCGGCCGGAGCGCTCAATGCCGAGATCGACGTGATATGAGAACCGACTTGATTAGCGGGATGACGCCGGCCATTGAGCCCTGCTCGAAAGTCGAGGGCGCCGCGAAGCAGTTTGAAGCGCTTTTGATCGCGCAGATGCTGCGCGGCGTGCGTGAAGAGAACGAATACGAGAATTCCACCGGATCGGCCATGCAGGACGTCGCCGACCAGCAGTTCGCGCAGGTGCTGGCCAATAACGGAGGCCTGGGGCTGGCCGGATTGGTTGTAAAAGGCCTGGATCCGGGCGCGGTCCCCCGTTAGCGCGCGTCTCCTTTTTGCTTGTTTCTGAGCCTCTTGCAGCTTTCATCCATCTCGCCCCGCAGTTCTGCCCCTCATCCTGCAAACGAGGATAGACATGGGAACTCAAACAACTACGCCGGGGGGCGGTGCGCCGACTCCGGGCCAGACATCGGCAGCGAATGCGTATCAGGCGCTGTTCAACACCGCGTATTACGCGTCCAAGGCTCCAGCGTTTCAGCCGCTCTTCAGCGGACGTGCCGGCGCCCAGATGTACGCGGCGCAGCCCTTGACGCAGGATCAGGTGAACACGCTCATTGCCCAGTTGCTTGCGCAGGGCTACATCATCGACGAAGAGATCGATTTTCTCGGCATGGACCCGTACACGATCATGTATTGCCGCCAGCAGTACGGCAACACGTGGGTGCCGGCGGGCCTTGGGGACGTTCCCGCGCAGACGGAGCCTCCCGTGACGTACTCAGGACCTGTGCCCGCCGGAGCGATCAAGGTGAGCACGATGATCTCGGACTACCCGCCGTATCCGGTTTCCGCACCCACTGAGCCCGTGACGCCTCCCATTCCACAGGCCGCGAATCCGGTGGGAATCCGAATCATTGCCCAGGTGCCTTCGCAGCCGAATTACATCGGCGACGTGTTCCGCTGCGCCGTGGCGAACGACGGGTACGCGTTGGGCGCGACCTGGGCCGGCATCTCCGGCGCGTTCAGCGGGACGTGGACCAAGCAGGCCTTGGAGTTAGGCCTCATGACGGTTTGGACGAAGACAGCCTAAGGAGAGTGTCCGCTCCCGCTGGTCGCGGTTCTTTACATCCCCTTGCGGGTCTTGATCTCCGCCAGCAGCTTATCGATCTCCTCTTCCTTGCCCAGCGCGGCCAGGCGCTCTTCGATGTCATCCGTTGCGATGGCCGATTTCGCTTGGCCCACCGCTTCGGCGTGCCGGACTTTGTCCTTCACGCGATCGAACGCGGCGGCCTTGGAGCCGTCGCCGATGTTGATCTGCGCGTCGCTGGCGCGTTCGAGCGCGCGGGCGCGGCGATGCTGGGCGATCAGGACATCGCTCTTGTTCTGAGCTTCGGTCAGCTTTAATTCCAGCTTGCGCAGCGCCGTTTTCAGATTTTCCACCTGCGCTGTCTGATCGGCCACCTGCTCGGCGAAGCTCGCGGCCACGCTCTTGGCCGACATCGAGCGTTCCAGCGCGGCGCGCGCCAGATCGTCCTGTTTCTTGTCGACCGCCAGTTCCGCCTTGCGGACCCACTCCTCGGCGGCGTCTTCATTTTCCTTCTTCTTCTTGATCAACAGGTGCTGGTCGGCGATCGAGATCGCCACTTGCGTCTTCACCTGCAGTAGTTGATTCTGCATGTCCAGAATCACCTGCTTGATCAGCTTCTCAGGATCTTCCGCTTTATCGATCAAATCATTCAAATTTGCACGAACCAGCGTCGCTACGCGTTCTAAGAGGGCCATAACTCACTCCTTCTCCTTTATGGGCGTTTCTCCGATGGTCTTCACTTTTCCTAACAGCTCCGACATCTTCATGCCGCTGAGCGTTTCAAACAGGGCGGGGATCTGCGCCGCCATTTCCGTAATATCGCCGGTGATCTTGTGCATGCCCGCCGACGATCCATTGCCTGTGGACACAATGGTGATCTTGTCGACATTGGCCAGCGGCGAAGACAGGGCCCTCACCACCTCCGGCATATTGGTGATCAATTTGTCCACCACCGCGGCCTGATTCCATTGCTGATAGGCTTCAGCCTTGACGTTCATCGCCTTGGCTTCGGCCTCGCCTTTCTTCAGGATGATCTCGGCTTCGGCCTCGCCCTGTGTGCGGATCGAGGACGCGCGGCCTTCCGCTTCCCAGATGTTGCGCTGGCGCTCGGCGGCGGCCATGGTTTCGATGCGCTTGCGTTCGGCCTCGGCGCTTTTAAGAACCGTAGCGGCCAGCTCGCGCTCGCGGCGCAGAATTTCGGCTTCCTGCACCTTGATTTCCTGCTCTTTCTCCACCTGCCGGACCTTCACGGCCTCGGCCACCACTTGCTGCTGCATGATATTGGTCTGAATGTCGTAGGCTTTGTCGGCCTGCGCCTGCTGGCGCTTGGTCATTTCGAGGTACTGTGCTTTCTTCACTTCCAGGTCGCGCTGGGATTCGGCCTGTTTCGCCAAAGACAACGTTTCGGCGAGCACTCTTTCCTGATCGGCCTGCGCTTTCGCCACCGCGGCGGCGCGAGAGGCCTCAGCGCGTTTGATCGCGGTGTCGCGCTCGGCCTCGGCTTGCGCGATTTCGGCATCGCGCTTGATTTTGGCCACATCAGGACGGCCCATGTTGGTGATGTAGTCGTTCTTATCGCGAATTTCCTTGATGGTGAAGGAAATCACTTCCAGGCCCATCTTGGTCATGTCGTCGGCGCAGGTGGCGCGGACGCGATCGCCCACCATTTCCGGCTCCTTCACGATCTGCTCGACCGAGAGCTGGCCGATGATGCCACGCAGGTGGCCTTCCATGACGAGCTTGATGAGCCCTTGGCGCTCGTCGTCGTTTTTCGTTAGAAACTGCTCCGCGGCGGTGATGATGGACTCCGGATCGGACTTCACTTTGATTTGCGCTACCGCTTCGACCGTAACCGCGACGCCTTGCATCGTATAGAGGTCCTGTTGTGGAGCGACGTCGAACGACATCAGTTGCAGAGACAAATCGCGATAGGTTTCAAACATGGGCAGGATGAAGGTTCCTCCCCCCTTGATGATCCGGGTGTTGCGATAACCGTACACGACCAGCGCCTGATGGGGTCCTACCTTGCGATAGACGCGGGCCAGCGACGTCAACGCCAGGATGAACACCAGGAAACCAAGAATCGCAATCACAGGCCATGCCTTGAAGACTTCCATAAACCCTCCGTGTTCCTTTCAATCGCCGCGCATCTCGTCCCAGAGGCGCACATAGGCGATGCCTTTCTCGAAACGCGTCACCACCACTTCGGTGTCGCGGGGAATTTCCACGCCGTGTTCGCTGCGCGCGGCAATAGCGCGCCGCGCACCAGCGCGGGAATAAATCAACTCGCCGGTGCCTCCGGCGCGGATCGGACTGGCGACCTTTCCCAACACGCCGATCATGTCGTAGTCGGCGGGATCGAGAGGCTTGTCATTCACCGTCAGCCTGGCCAGCGTCCAGAAGATCGCGCCCGCGCCGGCCAGACCGCCGACGGTTGCGAAAAACAGGGCCAGATAGGTCCAGATGCTGGAATAACGCTCGATCAAAAAGCCCGTGCCGCCGAACCAGGCCAGGAACACCATGACGATTGCCGGATTGAGCAGCTTGCCAAATCCTGCGTGATGCGCATGAACATGAAAATGCGACATGCGGATACTGCCGGCCAGGAACATCACGAGGCTAACACCCACGCCGATGATGAAGGCCGATAGATAAAACTGTTCCCAGTTCATACCGCCTCCCTGAGCCTGGCTGCGTGGTTGGATGCCGGGTGCAGCACGTGAAGCAGACGATCCACCAGCTCCGGCGTCTCCAGAATCGCCCTCAGCAGCACCAGGCACTTACGCGAATCCGAGTGTTTCGCGAGCGCCAGCAGCGCGCCGCTGACCTCGCGGTCGCGCGCGAACCGCTCCGCGCCGCCGATCAGCCACAAATCGAGCTGGTCTTCTTCCACATGCACACCGCTGATCAGTTCGGTATGGAACCCCTCCGGATCGTCCACCAGATAGCCGGGATGGACGCCGAAAAACTTCGCCAGCAGCATACGCGTGGAGTTGGTCAGGTGCGGTCTGGCGCCGCTTTCAATTTGCGAGAGATAGGACTGGCTGATGGACCGCTTCATTTCCCTCGAGAGGGCGCGAACCACCTCCTGCTGCGTCATCTCGCGCTCCAGGCCGCGCAAGGTGCCCTCGACCAGCCGCAGGTAACGGATTTTCTCTCCGAGTCGCATATTGCAATTCGTGATCAGTATATTGCAATTTGCTATATCTCGTCAAGAGGCGAATGGGCTGGGTTGAGTCTTTTGGAATTTCCTGGCGTCTCTAGGAAACTGCGTCGCGGAACTGTGCGGTGTCGGTATATTGCTGAAACCGCACGATTTTTCCGTCTTTCAACGTGAACACGTGGGCGAATGGCGCGTCGATGCTTTTCCCCGTGGCTTTATATGTTGCGCGATAGCGCCCCTGGCTGATCACTGTATCGCCTTCGGCCGTCATGCTCTCCGAGGTGGCCGAAAACCCGTTCCACTCGCCGGCGAACCGGGCGAACACGCCCATCAGAACCGCCTGCGGCCCGATGTACGGGTTGCCGTCGGCGTAGATAAAATTCTCGGCCTCATTCCATGTGCATTGCGGATCGATCAAACCCAGGACGGCAGGGATATTGCCGCCGGCGACGGCATCATAAAAGGCCTTGACGGCATGTTTGTTGTCTGACATTTTCTCTCCTTCGCGCGACTCCAAGACCGCCGCGGACTTGTGTATCATACATGAATGCGCATTCTTGGCACCGTCACCTCTTTCGCCATTTTTTCCATGATGCTTCTTGCCCAGGCCCCGCAGGACAAGGGGCAGCATCCGCCGCCGAAGAATCTTCAGGTGCTGACCCCGGATGAACTGCACAGCGGCGTGATGCAGAAGTACGCTGCGGCATTGGGCGGGAAGTGCCAGATTTGCCACGTGCAGGGCGATTTCGCCAGCGACGAGAATCCGCATAAGAAGATCGCGCGCGACATGATCAAAATGACCAAGGAGATCAATGCGAAATTCCCCGACGGCAAGGAACACGTGACGTGCTACACGTGCCATCGCGGATCGCATGAGCCGGCCATGGCTCCTCCGGCCGACACTAAACCCGCGCTGTAAATCCGTGCCATTTAACGGATTGCGTGTCCTATCGCTCGAAAGCCGCCGTTCGGCGGAGATCGAGCGCCTGATCCGCGCCCAGCAAGGCGAACCTTTTGTCGCACCCTCCATGCGCGAAGTGGCTCTCTCGGACAACCCGCAAGCCTTCGCGTTTGCCGAAAGACTGTTCGACGGCCAATTCGACATGATCATCCTGTTGACGGGCGTCGGTACACGGCTGTTGAACGATGCCCTGTGCACGCGGTATTCCGAGGATGCGTTCAGGAACGCCCTGCGCAAGCTGACCGTGGTGGCGCGTGGATCAAAGCCGATGGCGGTCCTGCGCGAATGGAGTGTTCCGGCCGCGGTGACCGTGCCCGAGCCCAACACCTGGCGCGAAATCCTCAAGGCGACCGAAGGCCGACCGGAGCGTAAGATCGTCGTGCAGGAGTACGGGCGCCCGGCGATCGAACTGATCGACGGCTTGCGGATCCGCGGCGCACAGGTGACTGCCGTTCCGGTCTATCAATGGGATTTGCCGTCCGACACCGGGCCTCTGCGCGAGGCAGTAAAGCGCCTGGCGTCAGGCCAATTCGATGTAGCGATGTTCACCACGTCGATTCAAGTGCCTCATTTGCTGCGAATCGCCGGGGAGGAGGGCGTGGAGGACGGGGTTCGCGAGGCTCTTAAAAACATCGTCGTCGCATCCGTCGGGCAGTCGACATCGGAGACGCTTCGCGAGTGCGGAATCGAACCGGACCTGGAACCCTCGCATCCCAAAATGGGCTTCCTCGTCAATGAGACCGCCATGCGGGCAGCGGGGATTCTACAATCGAAGCAGTGAAGGAAAAGAACGACGGGTTCATGGCATCCGCGCTGAAGTACACGGCGTTCGCTACCGCGTTGCCGGCCACGACGTTTGCGGGATACCTGATCGGCTACGGGCTGGACAAGTGGCTGGGAACCAGTTTCCTGAAGATTGTTTTCCTGATTCTCGGCATCGTTAGCGGATTCGTGGAGTTGATCCGACAACTGATCCGCGATTCGCGCGAGAAATAGCGTGGAAATCTCAAATCGAAGGGTTCTGCGGCTGACCTTGGCGCTGGGCGCGGCCGGGACGCTGGCGGTACTGGCGAGGCTCGGAGCGCGCGACGCCATCGGATTCGCCGCCGGCGCGGCGATCTCCTATGTGAGCTATCTTTCCTGGACGCGCCTGGCGGCCTCGATTGGAGCGTCGGGGAAAGCCCCAGCGATGGGTTCGGCCGTGTTTCTGGCGCTGCGCTATGTGCTGATTGGCGTGGCGATCTATGTTATCATCGAGTTTTTGAGAAGCACTCCGGGGGTGCTGATCGTAGGGCTGCTGAGCTCGTTTGCGGCTTTAATTTTGGAACTCCTCTGGGGGGCCTTGGGTCCCAAATAAACCAACATTTCTATGGCAGCAGAACATGAGCTGGCGCTAACCGCGCTGTTCAACGAACACCTGGCCGGTCCGGCCAACGCCGTGCTCCGCATGGTGGGCGTGACGGCCGAAAATCCGCAGCGTCCGTGGGAAAACTGGATCGTGATGGAGCTGCTGGTGGTGGCGCTGATCATGATCACGGTCGCGATCCTCCGCACCAGGCTGTCTGCTGAGAATCCGGGCGTGCTCCAGCACATTTTCGAGCTCATCTACGAATTTATCGACGACACCATCAAGCAGGTGGGCGTGCATCACGGCGAGCGTTTCATTTACTACGTCGGGACGATTTTCATCTTCATCTTGTCGATGAACCTCATCGGACTGGTGCCGGGACTCGAGTCCCCCACCAACTATATTTATGTCACGGTGGGCCTGGCGGTTCCCACGTTCCTGTATTACAACTTTGTCGGCCTCCGTGAATTCGGGTTCGGGTATCTGAAGCAGTTTATGGGTCCGGTGGCGTGGCTTGCGCCGCTGATGATTCCCATTGAGATCATCAGCCACTTCGTCCGGCCGCTTTCGCTCAGCGTTCGTCTTTTTGGGAACATGTTCGCGGGTGAGCAGGTGACCGGCGTGTTCCTTCGGCTGACGTATGTGGTGATCCCGGTGATTTTCATGCTGCTCCACGTGTTCGTGGCGCTGGTGCAGACGTATGTGTTTACGCTGCTGACGACGATTTACCTCGGCGGCGCGACGTCGGAAGAGCATTAATGGCTGCTGAATAGTCGGCAGGCGGAAACCGCCCGCCCTACAAACAGTTTGAAATGGAAGGATAGGCGGTTTCGCCTGTCGGAAGTTTGATGGACCGCTCAAGCGTGAGCCCTCCTCGCCCCAGCGCTGGACGGGAACCACCTCCTTGGCGGAATTTCGTAGAAGGAGAAGAAACAAATGCGTAGCAAAGTAATGATTCTGATGGCGCTGTTTCTGGTGATCGCGGCGGTGCCCGCGTTCGCTCAGGGAACGGCGTCGGGTAGCGGCATGGGCGCCGGCGAGCTGAAGGCGGCCGGACTGGTGATCGGCATGGCGATCGCCTCAGGCCTCTGCGGACTCGGCCAGGGCAAGGCTGTGGCGAGCGCGGCGGAAGCGGTGGCGCGGAATCCGGGAGCGCGCGCGGGCATCCAGACGCTGCTCGTGCTCGGTCTGGCGTTCATCGAATCGCTGGCCATTTTCACGCTGCTGATCGTGTTCACCCGTTAGGTTTTTGGGGCGGGCCGGGAAACCGGTCCGCCTTTTCCCTCATGTTGAAGCTGCACGGCATTTTTCCTCCCATCGCAACTCCGTTCGATCACCATGGCGACCTGTACAAGGTTAAGGTCCAGCACAACGTCGAGAAGTGGAACCGCACCGGTCTGGCTGGATACGTTGTCTGCGGATCGACAGGCGAGAGCGTGTACCTGACCACCGAAGAGAAGATCCACCTGTGGGAATGGGTGGCTGAATACGCCGCGCCGGAGAAATTGCTGCTGGCGGGCACGGGCGTGGAAAGCGTCCGCGAAACGGTGGACCTCACCAATCGGGCCGCGGATTTGGGCTACAAAGCCGCGATGGTCCGCACGCCATTCTATTATCGTAATCAGATTAATCGCGACGATGCGCAGATGTTGTATTTCCGGGCCGTCGCCGACGCGACGAAAATTCCGCTGATGATCTACAACTGGCCGCAGGTCACCGGCGTCGATATTTCGCCCGCCGCGGTTGCGGCGCTGTCCGAGCATCCGAACATCATCGCGATCAAGGAAAGCTCGGGCAATCTCGAGAAGGTCATGCAAATGATCCGCGAGGTAAAGAAGGGTTTTCAGGTGCTGGTGGGCTCGGCACCGACGCTTGCGCCTTCACTTGCCGTGGGCGCGGTGGGCGCGGTGTTGGCGTATGCGAACGCGGCTCCGTATTCCGTCATCGCGATTTACGAGGCGCATCGCACGCGCGAAACCGAGGCCGCCATGGATTGGCAGAACCGCATCGCGCGCGCCGCGCAACTGGTGACCGCGAAGTACGGCGTGCCGGGGCTGAAGTACGCGATGGACCTGAACGGATATTACGGCGGCAATCCGCGTCTGCCGTTGACTCCCATAGGGCCGGAAGCGAAGAAAGAGATCGAGCAGGCGTTTGGCGGGATCAAGGGCTGAGACAGATTTTGTCAGCCTGCAGAATCTGCTCCGCGTCCAGCACCCGCCGCGTCCTGCCGCGGCCTCGTACCGCGCCGCTGCGAAAATCCTTTTGGCGGAGGTCGATTACCCCGGAAATGCGCTCGGCGATGAAGCCGGCCAGACGGCCTTGTATCTCGACAACGACGATCAGAGGCTCCCGGCCGCGCAATTCCCGTGGCAGGCTCAGCTTGGCGGCTAGGTTGACCACAGGAAAGTCGCGCCCGCCGAGTCTGGCGAATCCGCAGGTCCCCGAGTCCTGCGCCCGGCTAGCGACCATTTCCTGCAAGGGGAGAATACCGCGCACAGGATCTGCGCTCATAGCAAACTCGCGGCGCGCCACACGAAATGTGAGGTATTTCCCCGACTTGTAGGCGGGCGGATCGCCGAATACAGTCTCCACGGGAGCCTCATCGGCGCGAAGCGGGGCGATAATAGAAGGAGCCGCCATGTTTCGCGCATTGGTTCTGTTTTTGTCGTCCTTCTTGTCCTGGCAACAGCCGCCAGCGCAACAGGCTCCGCCTGCGACGGTCGCGCCGCCGGTTGAGCCGGAGGTCGAATTCATCTGCCCGATGGATAAGGACATCCGGTCGAAGACGCCGGGCAAGTGCCCTCGCTGCGGTATGACGCTGGTGGCCAACCTTCCCGATCCCCGAGAGTTTCGGGTACAGATCACCAGTTCGCCCAAGTTGCTGAAACCGGGTCAGGAAACGCTCTTGACGTTTCGCGTGGAGGACCCTACTACGCGTAAGCCGGTGCGCGATTTCCAGATCGTTCATGAGAGGCTGTATCACCTGTTCGTCATCAGCCAGGATATGGAGTTCTTCCAGCACGTGCATCCGGTGATGGAGTCCGACGCCACGTTCAAACTCGACGTAACCTTCCCTCACCCGGGCTTTTACCGCGTGCTGAGCGACTTTTATCCCGCCGGGGCGACGCCGCAGTTGATCGAAAAGACGCTGTTCGTTCCCGGCTCGGGAAGGATGATGACGTCTCCGAAGCTGACCGCGGACCTGGCGCCGAAGAAACTGGAAAATCTGGAGGTTTCGCTCACTACCGATCCACCGGAGCCGATCGCCGGCATGAAGACGATGATGTTCTTCCGTCTTACCCCGAACGACGGCATTGAGCCTTATTTGGGCGCGATGGGACACATGCTGGTCGCCAGCTGCGACCTGGTGGATTTGATTCATACTCATCCGTTCCTGGTAACCGATCCCGAGGGCGGCTCGGTGAAGCAAATCCAGTTCAACGCGATTTTTCCGCGCGAGGGGATGTACCGCATGTGGGTGCAGTTCCAGCGCAAGGGCGTGGTGAACACGGCCATCTTCACAATTCCGGTTACAGTATTAAAGTGACGTCCTATCGAATCGAAAACGCCGAGGCGCTGCTGACGCCCGCGCTGGCGATTTATCCCGAAATCGTCGACCGGAACATCGCCGCCACGCTACGCCTGTTCGGAGGCGACGCCAATCGCTGGCGTCCGCACCTGAAAACCGCGAAGCTCGGGTTTATCATGCGCAGGCTCGCCGGGAAGGGAGTCGTCAACGCGAAGTGTTCCACCACGGTGGAGCTTGCTGCAGCCTGCGAAGCGGGTATGAAAGATGTGCTGCTGGCCTATGCGGTGGTCGGCGCGAACGCGAGGCGCGTGATAGAGATCGCCGAGCGGTATCCGAGTGTCCGCATTGCGGTGTTGGTCGAAAACGTGGAACAGGTCAAAGCCTGGGCCGACAGCCGCATCGGTATTTTCGTCGACGTGAATCCGGGAATGGATCGCACCGGGATTTCCGCCGATGGAATTGAGGCGATTTTGCAGGTCGTGCGTGCTGCGGGAGCGCAATTCCGAGGGCTGCACTACTACGACGGCCATGTGGCCGCGCCCGCGCTCGATGAACGCGAGAGGCTCGCGCATCAGGGCTATGACCGGCTCATGAAAATCGTCGAAGCGGTTGAAGTCGCGGGATTCTCGATCGAGGAAGTGATCACCTCTGGTACGCCCGCGTTCCCGTTCGCGGCGAATTATAGGCCCTTTCAGCACGGGGAGTTCGTGCATCGCGCCTCGCCCGGAACGGTGGTTTATAGCGACGCGACCAGCCTGAAGCAGCTTCCCGCCGAATGGGGCTATCAGCCGGCGGCCGTGGTTGTTTCCACTGTGGTGAGCCATCCCAAGCCGAACGTGGTTACCTGCGATGCAGGACACAAGAGCGTCTCCGCCGACGCGGGCGTCCCGACGTGCATGGTGGCGGGCCGCGAGGACCTCACGCCGTTAAAGCCGAGCGAGGAGCATCTGCCAATCGAGGTTTCCGGCGGCCAGGTTCCGGCCATCGGCGAGCTGCTGTACCTGATCCCTCGCCATGTCTGCCCGACGGTGAATAATTTCGACGACGCAGTGATCGTGGAGCACGGCCGCGTGGCCGGCGTGGAGCATGTGACAGCGCGGGGGCATGAAAGTCCGCTGTCGTCGCGTTGACACCGCCCGCGCGCGCCGTGCTAACGTAAAAAGCTAAGTCTGCGGCTCGTCGTTTAAAGAAGTGGGTTTGAGAACTGAGCTATCGTGGATAGACCAAACAGGCTGATATGCGACGGCTGATTCCGGTTTTTCTTGCTCTACCCATCCTGATACAAGCCCAAGGCGGACGCGGCCGCGGAGGCAATGGCTCCGCCACGCCCAAACCCGCCGTCGAGGAAGGCATCCCGGTCACCGATCCTCTGGTGATCGCCAAGTGCAGCGGCTGCCACAAGCAAGACGAAAAAGGTAACCTTTCGCGCATCTCGTGGGAACGCACCACACCCGAAGGATGGCAGGAAGCAATCAAGCGCATGGTCCGTCTGAACGGCCTGGAGCTAAAGCCGGAAGAGGCTCGCGCGATCGTCAAGAGTTTGAGTACCGATCATGGTTTGGCGCCCGAAGAGGTCAAGCCGGTGATGTATTTCGTTGAGCACCGCATTCAGGACGAAGAATTTCCCAACGATATGCTGCGCGAGACGTGCGCCGCCTGCCATCCTATCGCTAGGGCGCGTTCCTGGCGCCGGTCGAAGGAAGAGTGGAACCTTCTGGTGGAAATGCATCGGGGATATTTCACCGTTTCGGAGCAATCGTTCCGGGGGCGCGGAGGACGCGGCCCGGCTGCTCCCGGCCCGGCTGCTCCTGGCATCGACACGCGTCCGCCGTCGGATCAGGCGGTTGAGTATCTTGCGAAGAACTATCCGGTGAACACGCCTGAGTGGGCGGCCTGGCGTGCCCGGATGCGCGCGCCGAAGCTGGCCGGGCGCTGGCTGATCGACGGGTATGAGGCGGGTCGGGGGAAGGTCGTCGGCGAGGTGGTAATCGAGCCGGGAGCGGTGGAGGACGAGTTCACGACCAACGTGAAGTTGACGTACCTGAAGGACGGTCGCACGGTGACGCGCTCCGGTAAATCACTGGTCTACACAGGCTATTCATGGAGAGGGCGTTCGACGACGAAATCGGCGATTGACCCATCGCCCGCAGCCGCAGGCGGCATACCTGCCGAGATGCGGGAAACCATGTGGATCGCGCCCGACCAGAATTCGATGGAGGGCCGATGGTTCTGGGGCGCCTATGAGGAGTTTGGCGTCGACGTGACTTTGCGCCGTGCCTCGGACGGCGTGACGGTCACTGGAACGGACGTCTCGATGCTCAAGAGCGGGTCCACGTCCATACGCGTAAAGATTTATGGCGACAACTTCCCCAAGTTGACGGCCGCCGACATCGACTTCGGAAACGGCGTGATGGTTAAGCGCGTGGTGGACCAAACGGCCCAGCAGGCGACCGTCGAAGTGGACGTCGATGCGAAGGCCATCTCCGGCAAGCGCGATGTGGCCGTGCGACGCGCGGTCGCGGCGAATGCCATCGCGGTGTACGACAAGATCGACTACATTAAGGTGGCTCCCGATACGTCGCTCGCGCGGCTGGGCGGCATCAAGTTCCCGAAAGGCTATCAGCAGTTCGAAGCCATCGCCTACAATCGCGGTGCGGATGGCAAACTGCACACCGCTGACGACGTGGAACTGGGCAGGGTCGATGCCGAATGGTCGGTTGAGGAGTTTTACGCCGTCTACGGCGACGACGATAAGCAGTTCGTCGGCACCATGAGTCCCAACGGATTTTTTACGCCGTCAGAGGAAGGCCCCAACCCGAAGCGCAAGTTCAGCCGCAACAACTACGGTGACGTGTGGGCCGTGGCGACTTATAAGGGCGCGGTGGATAAGGACGGCAAGCCTCTCACGGCGCGGTCGTATCTGGTCGTTGCGATTCCGCTGTACGTCCGATGGGATGAAGCGGAGGGTCCGAAGTGAGCGCGGCGAGTGTTTCGCAGAGAATGACCTTCAGGCTCGGCGAGTTTCACGCGTTTTCGGGCGGCGGGCGGAGGTTCGTCTATACCGTTCCCAGCGCGGGAATTTTTGAAATCGACGATGCAGCTGCCGCGGTGATCGCGCGTCTGGAGCAGGGTGACGCCAGCGATGAGGAACTGCTGGCTGTCGCTGATCGGGAGACGATCGGCGAACTGTATCAGTCCCGGATGATCACCACGGCGGAGGGGTTCGTCGATCAGCCCCAGTCGCTGCCGGAGGTGTTTCCGCTGCAGACGATGGTGATGAACCTCACCAATCAATGCAATTTGTCCTGTCAATATTGCTACGAGTTCGGCGAGGATAAGGTCGCGACGCCAGAGGGCAAGCCGAAGTTCATGGATTTTGAGACGGCCCGAGCGTCGGTCGGCTATTTGTTTGCGCAATCGCCGGGCCGCCGCTCGGTGCACATCACCTTTTTCGGCGGCGAAACGCTGATGAATTTTCCGCTGCTGAAGCAGGTGGTGGATTACGCGCGAAATAAGGCGGCGGAGGCAGGCCGCGCGATCGATTTTAGCCTCACTACCAATGCCACGCTGCTGACGCCAGCGATCATCGAATATCTGTCCGCAAACGAGATCGGCGTCACGGTGAGCATGGACGGCGATAAGGCGTCGCAGGACAAGTTCCGCGTCTTTTCCAATGGCCGGGGCAGCTACGATATTGTCGAACCTCGCGTGCGTGCGCTGATCAAGGAACACAAGACTAGGCCGATCGTCGCGCGAGTCACGATGACGTCGCAGGCGATGGACGTGCTCGGGACGTATCGTCACTTGAAGAACGATCTGGGCTTCCACGAGATCGGTTTCGCGCCGGTGACGACGTCGCCGAATCGTTTATATTCCATCGACAATCCGGGGCTTGATTCGGTGCTGAAGCAGTTCGGCGTGCTTGCTGACGAATATCTGGTGGACGCGCTGCGTGGCCAACATCATGGATTCTCGAACGTCAGCGATACACTCGCGGAACTGCATCAAGGCGTCAATAAGTCGCATCCTTGCGGAGCGGGGCTTGGGTTGGTCGGCGTCGGACCTTCGGGCGACATCGCGCCGTGCCATCGCTTCGTCGATTCGGACGCGCACACGCTCGGCCATGTGTCCACGGGGATCGACAAGGCGAAGCAGAACAATTTTCTCTCGCGCGGGCACATTCAAACGAAGACCGATTGCCGGTCCTGCTTCGCGCGTCCGGTCTGCGCCGGAGGGTGCCATCATGAGGCCTACGTCCGCTATGGCGACACCGGCCATCCTAATCTCCACTACTGCGACTGGATCCGCGGCTGGACGCACCGCTGCCTGGAAATTTACGGCACGATCGCCGCACACAACCCGGATTTTTTGAGACACTTTTCCGAGAGGAAGGCCGCCGCATGAAACATCTTCGAGCCATCAATCAAAAAGCGAGCCGCATAGAAGAGCACGTCGAGCACATCGAACACGATGTGGTGGCCCTCCAAGGCCCGCCGTCGCCGGCGGCGCAGCGTCCGCACGTGCCAATGGGATGCGCGATCGTTTTCTCGCCTGGATGGGAAGTGGATTCCTCCGGCGGCACAGCCGGCCTTTGCCAGCCGGTGGAGCGCGACCTCTATGATTGCTACATCACCTGCTACTGGCCCGCGCAGGTTCCCGATCACATGAACAACTATCCCGATTGGACCGCCAAGTGCGCCGCGGCCACGAAGGACTGGCGCAATGTGGACCTGGTGTTTCCATGAGACGATTCTTCTTCCTGGCCGCGCTGGGGGCATCGCTGGCGATCGCCCAAGGCACGCTGTTCGTCGCGACGTGGCCTCATGAAATCCAGGTAGTGGACGAAGCATCGCAGAAGGTCGTCGACCATATCGAGTTGCAGACCGGCGTTTCGCATTCGATTGTTTTGTCGGATGACTACAAGACCATCTACGCGTCGACGGTAGAGAAAAATGGCATTGAGGTTGTCGACGTCGCCACGCGCAAGGTGACCAACGCGTTCGTGCTCGACGAAGGCGGCAAGAAGATGCGCTTCAGCGCCTGGGCTGCGGACCCGACGGGTAAGTTTATCTACATGATCGTCCGTCCTATTGAAAAGAAGATCGACCGTTTTGAGCAGGGAAAGCAGCAATTCGCCGTGGTCGACCTGGCGCAGAAGAAGATCGTGAAATTCGTCGATATGCCCGGCGGCGAGGACCAATCCATGGGCGGACGCGGCGGGTCGATGCGCTTCTCACCCGACGGGAAATATCTGTACCGCATGGGTACCGCCATCACCATTTACGACGCGCAGGATTTCAAGGTGGTCGATACGATCGAACTGGCGCAGCCGCAGTTCCCCGGCATGCAGAACGTGAATCTCGGCCAGCAACTGGACGGTTTGCAGGAGCCTGGTTTCCACATCAGCCTCTTCAATTCCACCGATCCGGTGGTGCACAAGCCGATCTTCGGCATCGCGCGCTTCGACCTGAACAAGCGCACATTTCAGTTCACGCCGATTGGCCCGTCGGCTGCAGCGATGCAAGGGTTGCATATTACTCCGGATCGCAAGACAGGCTATACCGTGGTCACCAATGGAACGGGCGGAAACAAGCGTTCGGAATTTTGGGTCATCGACATCCAAACGGGAAAAGTGATCCGCACGCAGGAGTTCGACGGCCGCGCGCGCTACACGTTCGGCATGTCGAGCACGGGCAAGGACCTCTACATCTACGGCGCCGGATACGACATCGAAGTTTACGACCCGGTGACTCTGAAGCTGCGCAGTGTGATCGACCTTAAGGCTGATCAGACGTCGGCGATGGTTGTAGTTCCCGGGCGTTAAACACTACCACGTACCCGCATCCAACCACGGCCAGGAACATCGCCAGCACCACGCTGGTGCCTAAATTCACTTCCTCCCACGCCGCGATCATAATCGCGATCGTCACGGCGATGGCCATTTCCAGTACCCAGCGCGACTCGTCGCCGCTTGGCATCCTGCGCAGGGTGCGCGCGAAATCGTAGAGAGCGCGCAGAAGCATCCAGACCAGCATCAGCATGGTGGGCACGCCGCGCTCCGCGGCGTAATGAATGTAGACGTTGTGCAGGTGCTGATAATAGCCGGTGGGGAGCTTGGTCACGTCGGCGGGGACGTAGCTCCTATACTGCTTGCCTACCTGCTCCGGTCCCACGCCCAGTAGGGGGTGCGCCTTAATCATCGCCCAGCCAATGCGCCGCGTCACGCTGCGATGGGCGTTCGAATCCTTGTCGCCGTGCGGCTGAAAAATGGAGCGCTCCCGCTCGCCGATGCCGAAGGGGTTGACCAACATGAGAATGGCAGCGACCACCGGCAGCGCGATCACGGTCCAGCGTTTCCACAGCCAGAGTAAATAAATCCCGCCGCAGGCCGCGCCGGCCCACATACTTCGCGTTTCCGCGGCGACCAGAGCCGCTCCGATGACCACGCCCGCAGCCACCAGCCAGGCGATCCATCGGCGATCCCGGCAGAAGAACACCACGCTGCCGATGATCAGCAGCGCCATCATCATTTCGCCGCTGAACGTCATCCAGTGGTCCAGAAATCCGGTGATGCGGTCGGCGACGTAGGCCTCGTAGAAATTCTGGTGTTTTTCCACGGCGTCTTCGTACTTGTCGTAGAACTGATAGAGGCCCAGCCCGGCCGATGCGGTCGCCGCCGCGGCCCACGCCAGCGCCAGCCAGCGGATCTGCCGGACGTTCTGAAATACGCTCGCCACGACGAACACCATGGCGTAGACGTAGAACTTCCTGATCTGCGGCAATCCTCCGCGCAAATCGCCGGAAGCGAGCCACGAAATCACCGTGCCCAGGAAGAACAGCGAAAGCGGCAGCCAAATGGGAGGCCAGCGCGGCTTCACGCGCAGCACGGCCATCGCTACGATCGCCGCGCCCAGCGCGATTTCAAACCCGGCGATGGAGATCACTGGCAGGACCGCGGCCGCTCCGGTCAGCAGCACGGGTACATCTTGTTTTCGCATTCCGAGCCCTCATGATAACGTAGCCATTCGGTCCCTGAAGCGACAACAGCCCAACCTGTTTGCCAGAGCCACGCGAAACGAAGACAATAGACCAATGGCTTTATTCCTTACCGAAGCTGATGTTCGCTCGCTGCTGCCGATGCCCGACCTGATCGCCGCGATGGACGCCGCAATGACCGCATTCTCCGCGCGCGACGTCGTGCAGCCCGTGCGCACTGTTCTGGAAGTCGGCCAGAATCGTTTTTTTGCGCTGATGCCCGCGTTCCTGCCCTCCACGCCGGCGCTCGGCGCGAAGCTGGTCACGTTGTTCGAATCGAACGCCGCCCTTGGGGTCCCGACGCATCTGGGGACCATCATCCTGCTCGACCCGGAGACGGGCGCATTGGAGGCGATTCTCGACGGACGCTACATCACCGAGGCGCGCACCGCCGCGGTTTCCGCTGTTTCGGTGAGGAAGCTTGCTCGGGAGGATGCTGGGACGATGGCGATTCTCGGATCAGGCGTGCAGGCGCGCAGCCATTTTGAGGCGTTGTCGTATGTGCGCAAGTTTCATGAGGTCCGCGCTTGGAGCCCGACGGAGAAAAATCTTTATCTATTCGCGGCGGAAACGGGAGCCACGCCCGCCATATCGGCCGAAGCGGCGGCTCGAGGCGCGGATGTGATCGTCATCGCCGCCTCCGCGCATGAACCGATTCTGTTCAACGACTGGGTCGCGCCGGGGGCGCATGTGGTCTCCGTTGGAGCCACACGTCCGGAATTTCGCGAGATGGACCCGGCATTGGTCGCTCGCTCGCGTGTCTTCGTCGATTCGCGCGTGGCGGCTCTGAAGGAGTCGGGCGACCTGATTCCGTTTGGCGAAGGGCACATCATCGCGGAGCTCGGAGAAGTCGCCTGTTCGCGCGCGTCGCGCGACGAAATCACGATTTTCAAATCGCAAGGCCTGGCGATCGAGGACGTCGCTGCGGCGCACCTCGCTGTCGCGCGCGCAAAACAATCCGGAAAGGGACTGAATCTATGAAGTTCGCGTTCTTGTTTCTGACGATCCCGCTCTGCGCGCAGACGTACGACATTGTGATCGCGAATGGCCGCGTGATGGATCCGGAATCGGGTTTGGATGCTGTCCGCAACGTCGGCATCAACGGGCGGAGGATTGCGGCGATTTCCCCTTTGCCGCTCCAAGGCCGCCAAACGATTGACGCCAAGGGATTGGTGGTCGCGCCCGGCTTCATCGATCTTCATTCGCATGGCCAGGACGACGAAAATTACCGCTATAAGGCTCGCGACGGCGTCACCACCGCGCTGGAACTCGAAGTGGGCGTTTCGCCGGTAGCGCAGTGGTACGCCACGCGGGAGGGCAAAGCGCTGATCAACTTCGGTGCGACCGCCGGGCACATCCCCGCGCGGATGGCGGTGATGCACGACCCAGGCGGGCTCTTACCTACTGGTGATGCCGCGCATCGCCGCGCGACGGCGGAAGAGCAGCACGCCACCGTAGATCTGATCCGCAAAGGGCTGGATGAAAAGGCGCTCGGCATCGGCATGGGTATCGCTTATGTGCCGACAGCAACGCATCCGGAGGTCCTGAGCGTGATCCGCCTCGCTGCGGACCGCAAGGCGACGGTGTTTGTGCACATGCGTTCGCCTGGCACGATCGAACCCGGTTCAGTGACGGAATCTCTGCAGGAGATGATCGCAGACGCGGCGGTCACTGGCGCGTCGATTCACATTGTGCACATCACCAGCATGGCGCAGGGACAGACTGGGCTGATGCTCGAGATGATCGCCGGAGCCCGCAAGCGCGGGCTGGACATCACCACGGAGGCGTATCCGTATACGGCGGGCGAAACACGCCTCGATTCGGCGATTTTCGACGAAGACTGGCAGCAGAGGCTTGGCATCACCTACAAAGATCTGCAATGGGTGGCCACGGGCGAGCGTCTCACGGCCGCAACATTCGCCAAGTATCGCAAAGAGGGAGGATTCGTCATCATTCACTCGATTCCCGAGGAAGCCGCCCGCGAAGCAGTGGCCGCTCCGGACGTGATCATCGCCAGCGACGGCATGATTTTCAACGGCACAGGCCATCCTCGCGGCGCGGGTACGTACGCGCGGGTGCTCGGGCATTACGCGCGGGATGAGAAAGCGCTCACGCTGATGAGCGCTATCCGCAAGATGACGATTCTGCCCGCGAACCGGTTGCGATTGACGCAGAAGGGAAGAATCAAGGTGGACGCGGATGCGGACATCACCGTATTCGACCCGGCGCGTGTGATCGACAAAGCCACGTTTGAAAAGCCGAATCAGTATTCCGAAGGAATCCCGTTTGTGCTGGTGAACGGAGTGGTGGTGGTGCGGGATGGCAAGGTCGTGGAGGGAGTGAAGCCGGGAGTGGGGATCAAGGCCAACTAATACCGCGGCACCAACGGATCAACCATCAAACTCCAGGCCTCGATCCCGCCCGCCATGCTCTGGCAATTCTCCACGCCGTGCTGCCGCAGCCAGTTCACGACGTTCAGGCTTCGGACGCCGTGATGGCAGAAGACGATTAAAGGAGCTTCGTCGGAATAGCCTTCGAGCGTCTGCAGTTCCGCCGGGATCTGGCGCATGGGAATCAGTTCCGCGCCTGCGATGCGGGAGAGCGCGAACTCGTGCGGCTCGCGTACGTCGATGAGATAGAGCTTTTCGCCGGCGTCGAGGCGACGCTTCACTTCCGTTGGGGAGATTTCCATGATTTCTATTTCGACCTAGAGAATCCCCTGGCTGACGCTAGGGTCATAACCCCGTCCCGTAAGGGCGGGGACTCAGAACTTCTTCAATTCCTCGATCAACCCGTTCAGACCTTTCTTGCGATAGATCTGCAGCAGCCTCTGCTCCTCGGGCGATGGGGCGACCACTGCCCGGAGCTTCGGATCGTTTAACTCGGCGCGCGTAGGGATCCAGTACGAGCCGTCCGCGTATTCGGCGCTGGCCACGAATCCCGTCATGCCGTCGATCTGCGTGCGTTCGGAGAATCTCAGGGCCGTATCCTGCGTCACCGCGCCCGATTTGCCCGGCGCAAGGCTCACGTCCGATGGGATCGACGCCGCCAGAAATTCGCGCCCCTGCTGATCCTTCACGATCCAGCCGAGTTCCAGATGCCTCACCGCGCGATCCGAGCGGTTCTGCACGTTGATGTGTGGCGCGCGAGCCTCATTGCCCGCGATCCTCGCCGAGCCCGCCGTCGGATCCACCGGCGAATCCGGAACATGAAGGAACGCGAACTGCACTTCGCGCTCGGGATCTGTGTTCGTGGAGCGGCCGCGCACCATCTGCACGCCGGCCGAGGGCCTGTCGCGCTGGCGGTCGAGGCCAATCAGGATCTCTTTTTGCAGGCCTTCCGTGCCCGCCGTCTCCAGCAGCGTCTTGAAGTATTTCCGGTCTCGCCGCGCTTCCAGTTCCCACACGGTCATCGTGCGGCGCGAATGCAGCTTATCGGAGCCGTAGAATGTCAGATCGTCGAACAGTACGCCGTCGAGCTTCACTTCCACCATCGGACCGCCCGCGCCCAAGGGGCACAGCAGTGGCAGATCGATGCGCAGAGGGAATGCCTCACGCGGGCCCACATCGAGGCTCGGCACGGAGACCGACCCCTTGCCGCCCGGCGCCACTTCCTGCGCCAGCACGGCCAGCGTCACGCCGCGGATGCGCTTCTGGCTGGCATTACGCAACGAAAGCACCGCGTGTACGTCCAGCACGTACGCGCCGCCGCGAGGCGTGGCCTTGGTCTCGCTCCAATCCGACGAAACAGCCAGCACCGGCGAATCCACCGGAAAGTCGAGCTTCCGCCCCGGCGTCTGCGCAATCGCGGACGCAGCCAGCGCGAAGATGAGGAGGCTACTGCGCATAAACACTCGTAATCGTGATCTGTCCCGTATCCTGATCGGCGTAATGGGCGCTGGCCGAGCCCTGTGTGCTTACCGAAACCGTCAGCAGTTGCGCCGAGTCCTGGGAGACGCCCAGTGCGCCTCCGTCCTTGCGCAGTTCAATCCCGTCGGGCGACGCTTCGATTACCGGACCACGATCGTCCAGCGTCGTCTTGCGTCCGTGCACCAGTTCCTGCATTGCGCGATTCAGCGACTGCGTATCCTGCGCGGGGAAGTTCAGCCACCACGCACCCGCCAGCAGCGTCAGCATCGCCATCACGCCTGCCGCCATCGCCGCCGGCCGCCAGATCGGGGGGATGGACCACGACTTCCGCTGCGTCCGCGGAGCCACGCATTCGCCTGCCTCCAGTCCCACGCGGATATTGGCCGTCATTTCCGCCGATAGCCGCGCCCAATCCAGTCCCTCGGGCGTTTCCGCCGACGCCGCGCGCAGCGCTTCCGCGTCGCTCCGGAATTGATTCACCCGCTCTCGGCATCGCTCGCACCGGCGGACGTGCAAGCCCACCGAAGCGCGCTGCCACAGGCTCATATCGCCCGATGCATATAACGCCAGACCGGTCTCGTTCACGTGCCTTGTCATGACTGCCCTCTTCGCCGCGGACGCTCCAGGTATTTCCGCAGCTTTACCCGCGCATTGGCGATGTGCGACCGCACCGTCGCCTTGGAGCAATTCAACTGCGCCGCCACTTCTTCGGCCGGCAAGCCTTCCACGTCGCGCAGCAGCAGAGCGGTCCGCTCCCGTCCGGTGAGCGAATTTAATCCCTCTTCCAGATACGCCGAATGCTCCCCGCGCAGCACCAACTGCTCGGGGCTCTCTTCGGGCGCGCTGGCGACCGGATCGAGCAGTTCGTCAATGTCGGAAAAGCTCACCCGGCCGGAGCGCCGCAGAAAATCGATAGCCGTGTTGCTGGCGATGCGCGATAGCCAGTGCGCGGCCTTCTCCAGATCCTTCAGCTGGTCCTGACGCTGCAGAGCCTTGATGAACGCTTCCTGGGTCAGGTCCTGAGCGTCGGCCACGTTCCCCACCATGCGGTAGATCAGCAGGAACACCCGCCGCATGTTCTGCTCGACAAACTTCGTCTGATGCTCCGAGGAAAGAGGAGCCGCGTCGAATCTGGTGGAACCGCGAGCTTCGCTCATCGTTCGCTCCAAATATAGGACGCTTGTGGCCATCTATGAGAATTGACGATGGGAGCGTCGAAAACGTGCATGCCTCACCTACTATCGGCCGCGCTATCCTAATCATATATGAGGAAAGTCGCCGTCATCGGGATCGGCAAGACCGCCTTTGGCGCGTTTGCCGATCGGGACCTTCGTTCCCTGGCCGTCGAAGCGGGCCTCGCGTGCCTCGCCGACGCGAACGTAAGTCCATCAAAAATAGAAGCCTTTTACCTGGGAAACTTCGCCGGACCCTCCTTTGTGGGCCAAAACCACCTGGCTCCCTACATTGCCGGTGCCATGGGCGTCGACCACGTCCCCTGCACTCGATTTGAGGCTGCCTGTGCGTCTTCCGGATCGGCGTTTTTTCACGCCTATTCGGCTGTAGCCGCGGGCCTCTATGACCTGGTGCTGGTGGGGGGCGTCGAAAAAATGACCTCCCAGACTACGCCGAAGGTCACGGAAATCCTGGCCGGGGCCGGCGACATGATGGGCGAAGGCCGCGCCGGAGCGACGTTTCCCGCGCTGTTCGCCATGATCGCCCGCCGCCACATGTATCAGTACGGCACCACGCGGGAACAGCTTGCCGCGGTCGCGGTGAAAAATCACGCGAACGGTGCGAAAAATCCGCAAGCGCACATGCGCAAAGTCATCACCATCGAACAGGCGCTGGCCGGCAAACCAATCGCCGATCCGCTGACCGTCTACGATTGCTCCCTGGTGAGCGATGGCGCCGCGGCGGTGCTGATCTGTCCGCTGGAGCGCGCTTCTGAGTTCACCTCGAAGCCCGCCGTTGTCCGGGGGATCGCACAGACCTCCGACCACGTCGCGCTCGATGAAAAGGAAGACATCACGACGTTTCGCGCCGTTCGCGAGGCCGCGCAGAAGGCCTATAAAATGGCCGGCGTCACCGCGGCGGACATTCAGTTCGCGGAACTGCACGACTGCTTCACCATCGCCGAGATCGTCGCCACCGAGGACCTGGGGTTCGTCGAAAAAGGTTCTGGCGGAGCGTACGTTCAGCAGGGCTGCACGAGCCTGACCGGCGTGCGGCCGATCAACACCTCCGGCGGCTTGAAGTCGAAGGGCCATCCGGTGGGCGCCACGGGCGTCGCACAGATTTGCGACGTCGTCCAGCAGATCCGCGGCGCTGCTGGCGAGCGCCAGATTCCACGCCACGATTTGGGCCTGGCGCAAAACCTGGGCGGCTCCGGAGCAACGGCCGTCGTGACGATTCTGGGGGCCGCATGAAAGGCGTCATTTACACTGAAACCACGGTCTATGCGCCGCCGGAGCAGTTCGCCGCTGACGCTCCGTATCAGCTCGCCATCGTCTCGCTGGAGGATGGGAAACGCGTCACCGCGCGCATAGCGGGCGATCGGGTCGCCATTGGCGATGCGGTCGAACTGGCGGAGACCCGCGACAAAATTCCGTTCTTCAAGAAGTCATGAAGCTCGCCGGGAGAATGTCCCGCATCGGGACCGAATCGGCGTTTGAAGTCCTGCGCCGCGCCCGGGCTTTGGAAGCGCAGGGCCGGAGTATCATCCACCTGGAAATCGGTGAGCCCGATTTCGAAACCCCCAAGCACGTGATCGAGGCAGCGAAGGCCGCGCTCGATCAAGGCTATACGCATTACGGGCCCACACAGGGCCTGCCGGAGGTGCGCGCCTCCATCGCCTCCTATGTGTCGCGCACGCGCGGCGTCGAGGTGTCTCCGGATCGGGTGACCGTGGTCCCCGGCGGCAAGCCGATGATGTACTTCCCGATGCTCGCCGTGCTGGAGGAGGGCCATGAGGCGATTTATCCCAATCCTGGCTTTCCGATTTACGAATCGATGATCCGCTTCTCGGGTGCGACTCCCGTTCCGTATTCAACGCTGGCTTCGGGCTCGATTGCCGAGTCCATCGTCGCCAAAATCACGCCGAGAACGCGCCTGATCATCATCAATTCGCCGCAAAATCCCACCGGCTCCGTGATTCCCGCCGCCGAGATCCGCGCGCTGGCAGAGGCGCTGCATCGCCGCGACATTTTGATTCTTTCCGACGAGATTTATTCGCGAATTTATTTCGGCGAGCCGCCTCTGTCCATCGCCAGCCTGCCCGACATGCTCGACCGGACGATCATTCTCGATGGGTTCTCGAAAACCTATGCCATGACGGGCTGGAGACTCGGCTACGGGGTGCTCCCCGAATGGCTGGTCGAACCAGTGAATCTGCTGATCGTCAATTCCACCTCCTGCACGGCGTCGTTTACGCAGCGAGCGGGCATCGCCGCGCTGGAAGGTCCTCAAGACGACGTCGACAAGATGGTCGCGGAGTTCCGCCACCGCCGTGACGCGTTCTGCGCCGGCCTCTACTCGCTTCCCGGCTTTCACTGCCCGGTCCCGGAGGGCGCGTTTTACGCCTTCCCCGACATCACCGGAACGGGGCGAGGATCGAAGGAACTGGCCGACGCCTTGTTGAACGAGGCCGGTGTCGCCTGCCTGAGCGGCGCGGCATTCGGAGCCTATGGCGAAGGCTATCTGCGCTTCTCTATCGCCAATTCCTACGAGAATTTGATGGTGGCCATCGAACGCATGCGCGCGTTCCTCAAGTGAAACTCTGGCTCTATTACATCGGCAAGGCGCGCGACGCGCACGCCAACGCGATGGCCGAGGAGTACATCAAGCGCTCGACCCGTTATGCGAAGGTCGAAATGCGGGAGATTCATCCGGCTCGCTTCGATCCCTGGGCCAAGCATCCCACGGCCGCGAAAATCCTGCTCGATCCGGCAGGCCGCGCGCTCGATTCAGCCGCGCTGATCGCGCAGATCCAGAAATTTCACGAGGTAGTCTTCATCATCGGCGGGTCCGACGGTCTGCCGCCCGAATGGCGCGGGCGCGCTGATCTATTGTTGGCGCTTTCGCCGATGACGATGCCGCATGAACTGGCGCGGGTGATTCTGGCCGAGCAGCTCTATCGCGCGCTCACCACGATCCACGGCCATCCTTACCCGCGCTGATCAGTGTGGTGGCCGGAAAATACCAACTTAGAATCTCGCGAAACGATTTTCCGTGTTTCGCCAAGTCCGACGCGCCCTCCTGGCACATGCCGATGCGGTGGCCGGAGACCCCGCCTCGCACCGGGCACTCGACGGCAAAATACGGGTACTCTTCCGCGTTCCAACCGGCTTCTTCGAGGGTTCTTGTCTTGCCGCCGCAATTGCCCGAATAGAGCGTCGCAACCGCGCGGCCTTGATACGCGATCACCAAGTCGCCTGTTTCTTCCGCTGCGCGCGCGTTGATGTTTCCGGGGGCGGGGGGGTCGCGCAAGAACTGGCAGTGCGTAGTATCGCAGAAATCGAATCCCTCATGGCGAGTCCCGGATGCTGTCAGAAACGATCTTGCGACCACCGCCTGCGCCTTTCGCGCTTCGAGCGGCGCGCCCGGCGGACTCTCGGCTGCAACGATCGAGGCCACGGCGGTTTCGCGATCCATCTTCACGACGGCGGAAAGATGCCCGGTATCCTCCCGGACCTCCAGCCGTCCGCGAAATGCACGATGAATCCTCCCCGGCACGCTGAGGATGAAATCTGTTTCCGAGGCGCCGCGTCCGGTGACCGTCGCCGCTCCGCGCAGCAGCGCGGACCCCGATCCTTCGAGCGTCCGGGACTGACCATTCTGGGTCACCACGAGAACGCTGTGGTTCGCGGGCTGCACCCGCAGTTCGACGGGATGAAACAGACTGAATACGCAAATGGCGACGATCATCGGTACTCTTCTCTCAGAATAACCGCCGCCGACTTCGCCGCTTCTGCTCCCGGCACGCCGTGGACGCGAACCAGAATCGCGATACGCGGCGCATCGGCGGGCGCTAGCACGATCGTGAATCCGTCGCCCGCGTGCCGCCTTTGGGCGATGCATCGGGCTGTCCCTGTCTTGGCAAGCGCGCCGCGTCCAATGGCGCTGGCTGTGCCCGATTCCGCGGCGAGTTTCAAGCCGTCCAGAATTTCCTTGACGCGAGGCTCGGCTTTTCGCGCGGTCAATTCGCAATAGGCCTTCGCAAGCGCAAGTGGCGAGATCTGCCAGCCGTCATTCAGCCCGATTCTCGACTCGGGCGAATCGTCTGCGGGCGGAGGGATGCCGAATCTTGCCGCGACCACGGCCAAGGCACCCGCATCGACCCCCCGCGCCAACTGAAGGAAATACGCGTTGCACGAATTCGCCAGCGCATCGCGAAAATGTAAGGTCCCGTGGCCTCTTTCGAGCCAGCAGCGGTCGGCGGAGCCGCGGCAGACGAACTCGGGAAACGGCCCCGCTGACGCGAGCGCGGTGAATGGTTTCACCAATGAGCCAACGGGGATCGGGCGATCTGCGTCCGGCCAATCCTGCTTCAGCGTCTGGCGCGTCCGGACATCGAGTACCAGGTAGTTCACGTCGGCCGTGAGCGCCGTAGCGACGGCCAGCGCGACGAGCGCAATCATGCGCACACCCGAGCGTGCTGCTTTCGTCGTCTCGACAGAACACTCACGGAATCATTCTATAAACAACCGCTTCCCGGAGCATCGTGCCCGCGTCATGCACGATGATCGATGCCATGTCGACCCGCTTCAATACGGCGCCGAAGCTGGCCAGATTGCCGGAGAAAAACGGCGGCTCGGCGCCCGCCGGCTGCTCTGTCTCCGCGGGCACCTGTGGGAAATCAATTAGCGTCGTCAAACGCCTGAAGTTGGGAAGCTCCCGCGCATGCCTCCATCCGGCCGCGTAGGCCGCGCCGGGGATCGCCTGCCGATTGCGGCGCGAAAAGACGGCGTTGACCATTTCCGCTGAATCGCCCACCACGAGCCACTTGCCCTGCACCGCCATTGCGACCTTGCCCAGGCCGTCCAACTCCGAAACTCCGTTTGGTCCGCTTCGCCATGTAGCCGCCGCGCCTTGCGCCCACAGGCCCTCGGCTGCACTGCCGATCGCCGCGCGAATCGCGCTGGCGTTCCAATCGGCAGCGGTCAGCAGGGCGATCGCAAAATGCGGGCGGACGTACACCCGATCCGCATCGATCTTGGTCGATTGCACGTCGAGCATGGTGTCGATCTTCGCGGCCACCAGTGCGTCGCGCAAGAGCTGGACGGCATCGTTTCTCTGGCCGAGAGGCTGCTCGTCAATGCGGGACTCCAGATCGATTTCGCTGCCCGCATCGGCGGTCTGCGCGACCATCGGCGCCAGCTTGGATTTCGGCGCGGTGGAGATAGCGGCCGGAAAGAGCTTCTCTTCCATCAACGCGGCCACTTGTCCGCCCGAGGGCCGAAGCCAGGCGCGATACAGACCCGCGTCGTCAGGCACAGCCGCCAGAGCCTGCCCGGCGATGCTCTCCGCGCTCTCGGACGATGCCGACGGCGTCGCGCGAAGCAGCACGCGCCGCTCGCGAATCTCTCCGCGCGCGCTCTCTAGATCGGTCAGGCCCGAGGAGAACTGGCGCAATTCGCCCACGTTGCCTTGCACCCAATGCGACCGGAACTGATAGGTGCGCCCGAGGGCCGCCATGTTGTAAACCAGACGCAATTCGCTCTGGCCGGCGCCCGCGGCCTGCACCGAACTGGTGAACCACGGCTCGGAGGCCATCGATGGAACGGAATCGCGCGCCATCAGCTGCAATGCGCCGGCGATCAGGCTCTCCTTGGTGGCGAGCACGAGAGTATCGCCTACATAGGCGAACGCGGCCACGCGATGCGATGGCGGATCTTCCTTTACGAAGTAGTCGGCGTTGCCAGCATGGCGCGTTTGATAGGTGCCGCGCGCTCTCCAAAGAGCCGTGTTGATGGCGCGCGCCGAGGCGACTTTGGTCATATACAGGCATTCCAGCTTGCCGATGTCGTACATGGCCAGTGCGGAGCCGGACCCGGCTACCGACGTCAACAGCGCGTAATCCGGAGGCACGCCGGCGGCTGTGGCGAACTGCGTCTGAGCGTCGGACAGCTTCAGGAAAAGCTGCGAGCGCGAAAACGCCTCGTAATTATCGCTGTCGAGCCAGGCAACCTTCTCCGCCGATGCGTTCCAATCGGCGAGCAGCGCGCCGAGATCCTTCGCCTCCAGGTACAGCGCAGCGCCCGGCGGGAACAGGCTAGCCATTGGCGGAGGAGCCGGCTGCGCGACGGCCCAAAACAGGGCTACCAAGCCGGCCGCCGCGAGCGGAATTAGAATCCGGTACTTCATCGCGCACCTCCTTTCGGTCGCACCAGGCGGTCCTGATCGATCTCATCGCCGATCACCGGGCGCCTCGTTTCATTTCTTGCATCCAGTTCCACCTGCGCGCGCAGTGCGGCGACGGCTCGCCGCGAAGCATCCGACGGCGCCAGGTGCTGCGCGATCCGAAAGTACAACAGGGCCGCACGCGGATCGCCCAGGCGCTGCTGCGCGCCGCCCAGATCTCGCGCGATGGACGCCCGCTCGGCGCGATCGAGAGACGGCAGGAAGGAGTCGCCTACCCAATCGGTGTATTCGTTCTCCTCGCGGAGATACTGCGGCATCAGCTGGCGCGCGGAGGCGACCGCCAGCGCGTCGTGATGTGCCTCCACGGAGGCGTGGATCAGCATCACGCGCGGGGTGGTGCCGCGAGGATCAGCGGCAATGATCGCCAGCAGTGTCTTTTCCCGCGCGGCTGCGTCTGCCGCCAGGTTGTCCCAGGGATTCGGGGGCTTCGGCGCGCTGCCCTTCGCTTCGGCGAGGCGGCGCTTGGCAGGCTGATTCCAGGGTTCCGCATTGGCGAGCGTTGAAAGGAACTCCGCCGCTTCAGCTGGATGATTCGTCCGCTCCAGCAGCGCGGCAGCGGGATCCAGGCCGGAGAACGGCTCGCCCGCGATCAGCACCATGCGGCGCAGCAGCGTCATCGCAGCGGGCAGATCCTTGTCCTCCAGCTTCACCTCGGCGAGGCCGAGGAAGACGGGTTGATCGAGCAGGCCCGCGCTCAGTTGATGCGTATAGACAAACTCAAGTACGCGGCGTGCGGAAACTGTGTCGCCCTTTTCCGTCAGAAGATTCGCCGCGCTGCGTAGGGATTCGAGCGGCGCGGGCTCCGGATACTTCGCCAGTTGAGCGGGAAGTGTGCCGGTGCGCGCCGCCAGGCGAATTTCCATTTCGATGATCGTCCGGCTGTCTGCGCCCTGCTTTCGCGCCTCGGCTACCAGAGTTGCCGCAGTCTGCCATGAGGCGTTGTCGCTACGCTGATCCATCAGGAACGTCGCCCGGCGGATCACCCAAGCCTGGAGCTGATGCTGCGCGTTGGCGCGCTGTTCGCCGAACGATTCGGCCACCCGAGCCGCAGCGTTTTCAATCACCTGCTTATAAAGAATGTCACGTTGTGCATCGGGAACCCATGTCTGCTCGACAATCGCACCCAGGAACTGCGCCGGATCGGCCGCGGAACGTGAAAGCTGCGCAACCCAGCCCGCTCCGGCGGCCGGATCGCCTGAAGCGACAAGGACGCCTTCCATAATCCCATCAATCTGGAACGATCCGTTGCGCCGGATGTACGTGCGCAGGAGCCTGTCTAGGTCGTCGCGCAGGGCGGAGAGCTGTTTCGCCTGGCCGATGTGCCGCAGCGTGTCAGGCAGATCCGTCCAGAACTTTTGCGGCACGCGCGCGCGGTCCATCATCTGCGAGAGCCCCGCGATGGCGAGCTTCCATTCGCGCACCGCGTCGGCAGGGCGGCCCTCCTTCATGGCGATGAGTGCGAGCCGGTCGTGCACGTCGGCGCGGCCCTGGTTTAGCTCCAGCGCATACTGATAATCGGTCGCGGCGCCCGAGTATTCGGCCATGGTGAAATACGCCTCCGAGCGGCCAGGCGTCGCCTCAACGATTGCGGGCAGATAATCGTCGGAGCCGGGCTGCTTCGCCGCAGCCAGATATTCGCCGTAGCGGCCGCCGAAGTAAAACCACTGGTCCCCGGCGAGTTGCTGCGCCCGATCCACCGCCTTGCCTACGCGCGCGCCCACGGTCATCGATCCAAGGATCCCGGCAAACGCTGAGTTCACCGGCGCGGTGAAACTGGAAAAATAGAGGCCGGCCAGCGCCGTGTATGCCTTGGTCCACAGCGGACCTTTCTTCTGGGCGCGTGCGGCGATGGCCTGCTGCGCGACTTGTGCAACGGCATGCGAAACCGTGTAATTCAGCATCGCGTTGGCCGCTTCGGGATAGGCCGCGATGGCGGCCGTCAGGCGCGCCGGTTGTGCGATCAACAACTGCGTGTAGCGGTCCAGCATCGCATTGTTCGCCTCGTGGCGGTCCAGCAGGCGCTTCAGGGCTCGCGATTCTGCGGCCGTGTTGCCGCTGGCGCGATAGTCCTCGGCCTCCTCGAGATCGTGATGATTGGCGGTGGGCGATGTCAGCGCCTGGTCGTAAGCTTCCAGTTGCGCGCCCAGTTCCTCGAACTTCAGGCGGCGGCGCTGCATCTCGATCACCCTGTCGATATGCCGGGCGGCGGGCGCGGTTCCTGGCCTTGCCATCGCCGCGGCCAACCGCCATTTGACCTCAAGATCCTCCAGTCCTGCGCCGTTGGCCAGCGGGATGCGAAGCGGCTGATTTTCGATCGACGCCGCGAACTTGGCTTTCTCCTTGGGCGGATAGTTCGCCGCAATCGCGCCCACGGTTTGCGCTGTCTGCGCGGCTGTTTCAGCCTTCAACGTCGGGAGCTTGGCGAAGACGGCATCATATTGATACTGGCGCGACAGAATGCGGGCCCAGATCTGCAACGATTCGCCCGCCGATCGCTTCATCGCCTCCTCAGCGAATTTGCGGGCTTCATCGAGCATTCCCCAGGTTTCCAGCTTCTGCGCCGCAGTGAGATAATTCACCGCGCTATCGGGTCGTCCATCGATCCAGCCCTTGTTCAGCGCCGCTACAGCGTCGGCGGTCCGTCCCTGACGCGCGCGCAGTTCGGCCAGCTTATCCATCCACTGCGGATTGCGATAGGTGAGATCGTAGAGTTTCTGCGCGCCCGCCGCGGCTTCCTCGAAGCGAAGGAGCCGCTCTTCCAGGTTGAGGCGCTCGCGGATCAGTTCCGGCCGGTCCGGACGCACCGATGCCGCGCGCGAGTACGACGCGACGGCGGTCGGATAATCCTCCATCTGCGTTTCGATTCGCGCCAGCACCAGAGGCCAGTGGAAGTCCTTGGGCGATGCGGTCGCCGTTCTTACGTAATAATCAAGCAACTTCTGCACTGCGCCGTTACGCTGGGCATAGATCGCTGCTTCGCGCGTCAGCGTCTCGTCTTCAGGGAACCGGTTGACGATTTCGATGTATTGATCCACGGCGGCGGAATAATCTTTCACTCGCGTCAGGACGGGAATCAGTGCGCGCCGCATGGCCGCTACCTGCTCGACGCGGCGCGCTGGCGGAAGGCCCGTGTCCCTTAACAGGCCCTGAATGGTGGACTCGTAGTACGCCCGCAGGCCCCGGTCGTCGCCCTGACGTGCGTACGTGTCGGCCTTCAAAGCGATAAATTCAGCGTTGTACGGATCGTTGGAGAGGACCGCGGTGACGATGATTCGCGCGCGCGCGGGGTCGCCCGATTCGTTGGCCTTGCGCGCGGCTTCCAAAAGAAATGGCGCGCGATACGCCGCCGACGCACGGCCGGCCGCTTCTTCCAGCACATCGACCGAACGCTTCGGATTCTTGTTCCGCCAGTGATAATCCACCGCCGCGCGAACCGCGCCTAGGATCGCCGGATTCTCGCGGTAGACGGCGTCGACCACTGCCGCGCCCTCAGCCGCCTGGCCTTGCCCCTCCTCGAATCGCGCCAACGCGAGCCTCAGACGAAGCTTCTCCACCGGATCGGTCATGACGGCGATTTGCCGTTCGATGGCCAGCCGCTGAGCCTTGGGTAGATCGTCCACGCGCGCTGCTTCTTCGATGCGCGTCAGAGTCTCGAGCGAATTGGCGCGGCCGGCTGCGTTCAACAGGAACGCCTCCAGATCGTCGCGGCGGTTCTGATTCCTCAGGAGCGCTACGCGCAGCTGAAATACTCCCGGCTGCGGATTGCGGTCCGACACCAGGTTCGCCGTCAGTTGTTCGATCTGCGGCCGCAACGCCGGCCTGCGCGCCAGCAACAGGAGCCTCTGCTGTGCGTTCGAGCCCTGCTGCGCGACGGCTCCCTTCGCGTATTCGCGAATGGCCTTGGCGTAGTCGCGCTGATTTTCGTAGATCGCGCCGGCCTCGTAGGCGAACAGCGACTCCTGCTTCAGACGCTTGCGGCCCTCTTCAATCCAGCGCAGAGCGTCGTCGTAGCGGTAGTAATCCCAGAAGATGGTGGCGGCTTCCAGGTAACCTTCCGGCCGTGCCGGGTCGATCTCCGGGATGCGGTTCCACGCCACGCGAGCTTTGTCAAAATTCTCGCGCTCCGCCTCCATTTCACCGATGGCCGTGAGCGGCCGGTGATCGCGCGGATCGAACTGGGCCAGTTTTTCCTCCACGCCGATAGCTGTCGGGGTCAGCTTAGGGTCGACCGTCCCCAGCGACCGGAAGACGGCCGCCGTGCGCGCGCCCAACGCGCGGTCCGCCGGGTAATTCTCCTCCACAGCGAGGAACAGCGGCGCAGCGGCTTCGAAGTGTCCCCTCCAGGCTTCTCCTTCGGCCAGCAGCCGAACCGCCGCCGGGGAATCGTCCGCCGACGCCTTCAGGGAACGGACGGCGTTTAATTCCGCCTCCAGCCGTCCGGTGCGCGAAAGGCGCTCGAAGAATCGCATCCGCAGATCAGTGGCGTCATACCAGTGGCGGCGAAGCAGCGTTTCGTACGCGGCGGCATCCGCAGTCGGAGTGGTGGAGTACGCCGACATCAGATTTCGCGCGAATGCCAGGTAATGCGGAAACCGCTGATAGGCGTACAGGTTCAACTGGAGGTATAGCGCCGGGCCCAGAGGCTGCGCCGGGCTCACAATTTCGCGGAAATACCCGTCCAACTCCGTGCCCGAAAAAATCTTCACCACGTCGCGTGTCAACTTCGCCACGTCGGCCTGCCGCTTCTGGCGCAGATACCAGCGGGCGAGCTTGTGCTCCCAGCTATGGTCCTGAAACTGTGCGATGGCGCGCTGGTACACAGCCTCGGTCTCCCCGCTCAGGTCGTTTTGTTCCAGAAACGCGGCCATCGCGTCATACAGCCCGGGGTCGGAGGCATTGCGGCCGATCTCACGACGGTACAGCGCCAGCGCGTCGCGCGTGCGTTTCAGAGAGACCAGCCTGGCGACGTAGCGGTCCAACACGCGCGCGTAATCGGGGGAGCGAACGCTTGCGTAGGCGTCCGGTGCCTTTTGCTGCGCCTGTGCGCTATCGTCAGCGGGCTTGGGCGAGGGCATCGAGCCTAAAGGCACTCCCTCGGCACGCCTGGCGAACTCGGCAAGAAGGGTGTCGTACAGCGCGAATTCCTTCTCCGGTTGATTGAGGCGCGCGTAGGCATCGGCGACGCGCAAGGCGACCGCGGCCCGCTCCGGCGCATTCGGAAAATCACCAAGAAGCTTCATGCCCGCGCGAATCACCGCGTCGCTGGCGCCGTAAAGCGCGTAGCTCTCGACCACGAGTTCGCGAAGCTCGGCCCGCTCCGGCGCGTTGGGGAATCGCGACTCGAAGAGAGCCACCAGTTCGGCGCCCTTCGCGCGGCGGAAATACGGCCCTGCGCTCAGATCCTCCTGTTGATACCGGTCCTCGGGATCGCTCGAATTGAGCAGCAGGGAGAGAACGCCGTTCAGGAATCCCGGGTGAGGATCCATCGTCGCCACGTCGCGATACATGGACAAATTGCCGGAACCAAGCCGGATCGCCTGTTCGGGCGCGGTGAGCAGCAGTCGAGCCAGCGCGCCCAGCGCGGCGGCCGCCGTTTTATCGTCATTACGCGACGTTTCGTACAGGGCAGAATAATACCGCGCCGCCTCGCCGTAGTTGCGTGAGGATTCGTACAGATGCGCCATCGTCCACAATTCGTCCGCTGTCCATGCCGAATGCCTCGACTCTTTTCTCTGGCGGTACTCGGCCAGCGCGCGCTCCGCAGCGCCGAAATTGTCCAGCTGCTTCCAGTAATGAAAAATCCGCGCCGCCGGAGTAAGATCGGTGGGATTGGGCACCACGCCCGCGCGGGCCTTTTCGAGATACGCCCGCAGTCCGTTGGACTGCTTCAGCAACTCGAAATACCGTTTCATAAGGGAATCCGGCCACAAGGCCTTGAAATTGCTGTCGTAGGCCTCCAGGGCCCTTGCCGATGCATCGGTTTTCGTCATCAGCTCCGCCGTCGCCTCAATGGGAAACTCCTCGTCCGCCGGGACTGCCTTTCTGTAAGCCGAGATCACATCGGCGGCGACGTCGTACCGTTCCTGCGCGATCATGAAAGCGAAATACCGGCGATAGAGCAGGGTTTCGGAACTGTAGCGCGCGATCCATTGGTTGAACAGTCCCGCCGCCATTAGCGGATCGAGCTTGGCATCATGGATCAGCGTCGCGGATCGTTCGAACGTCTTCCAGGGCCTCTGTGCCGCGGCGGGTAACAGCTTGTCGGACGCCGGTACAGGTTCCAGCGCGGCAGCCGCCAGCGCGTTGAACTCATCGCGAGCCCTCAGACGACGATGATAAAAATCGGCCAGCGCCAGCCGCGCTGCACCCCTATCGGTTGCCAGATCGGCATACTTCTTCCAATCCATTTCGGCCGCGGCGAAGTCGAGCTGCTGCTCGTCTTCCAGAGCACGCAACGAATACAGATCCGCAGTGTTGGGCGAGCTATTCAGCAGCTTGGTCAGTTCAGGCCGCGTTTCTTTGGCAGCCCTGCGGACGACGACAGGACCGTTCGGCAGCAGCACCGTGCGGAAGAACACCAGCTCGACGCGATTGCCCGCGTCGATGCCCTCCACCCATTTGGAAAGTTCGGCCCGAGCGGCGAAGAAACCGCCCAGCCCCAGCACCACGGCCGCGGTCCGCAAGTTAGGGAAGAACTTCAATATCCACCTCCCTGCTGCCGATGTTGTGCGCGAAATCCTCGGCCGTGACGGTCACCGTGTAGCGCCCGGCGGCGAACGTCGCAGGCACCGCCAGTTCGCCCACGTTCGATCCCATCTCGGCGTTCCATTTCAGATATACCGGAGCCGCACCGCGCATCCTCGCGACAATCGTGCGCGTGGTGTCCGACGCACTCACGCGCAATTTCACCGTCTCTCCGCGATGCACCTGCACATGGTCGAGCTTCACCTTCACCACTGGAGGCTGGCTGGCGATCACAAACGTTTTCGATTCGCGATCCGTCCGCCCCTGCTTATCGCGCAGCAGCAGCCGGACGCGATACGTGCCGTCGGCCATATCCTTCGGCGCCAGAAACCGCGTTTGCCAAGTATCCTCCCCCGCCAGGTAACGAAGTCTTTTCACCTCGCCGAAGGGGAACATCGCGACCACCGATGTGATCGATTCGTCGGTCTTGACGCGCAGCACTGGATCGCCCGGACGGATCAGCCTCGGCCGCAGCAGCGCGCGCGGCGCGGCCAGAAACGACGTGTACGGCGTGACAAACTTATACTTCCGCGACAGCCGGATGATCTCGTCAATTGAGGCCTGATCCTCGCCGTCGCGTTCGATCTTTTCAAGCAGCGCATCCACGCGAGCCTTGGCCCAGGCGCGCGGCAGAAACTCGTGCTCCGTGCTGTTGGCGGGCAGCGGAACGCTCGCGCGCGTCTGCTCGACCGTGAACGTCGCCTGTGCCGCGGGTTTTTTGTACTGTCCGACCCAGGTTTGCATCGAGCCCGGAAAAACAGTCTCCTCGAGCCGATAGACTAGATCGAAATTCGCCGGTGTCGACGTCGTGAGCCTTAGATTATCCACCGGCCTCCTGCCGATTTTGGCCAAGAACGCCTTCAGCTTGAACTCAATCGGCTCGGTGGAGCGGACCGATTCCATCACGCCGCTGTTCCGCGCCAGCATGCGCGCCAGCGGCAAATTGGCATCGTCGCCGATGACGAAGACATACGTGCGCTGGCGCTTCGTCTCCGTCGCCTGCGTCCATTTTGCTCCGTACCATGCGGCCAGCTTGCCGTTTTGCAAAATGCCTCGAGTCGATCCCAGATCGCCCAGCACGACGATATAAGGATTATGCAGCAAAGGCTGCGACAGAGCCGCATCGAGCGCGGCCTGCACATTCGTTCCTCCGCGCAGCGCCGATGCTCGCAAGAAGTCGAGCGCCTTTTCCACCGCTTCCGGCGTCGCCGCCACCGGCGCGGGCCCGAACGGCATGGTCTTGTCGTTGTAGACGATAAGGTTGAATTCATCGGCCGGCTTCAGCGACCGCAGCAGCGCTTCGAGTGCCTGAAATTCCCGCTCCAGCTTCTCCCACTGCATCGAAAGCGACGTATCGAACAGTGCTACCACCGAACGCGGCGCAACTGGCGCACTCCCCGAAGGCATAGCCAGCATCGCGGACGCTTCAAAGAAGCCGGGGTCTGTCCCGTCGCGATACGTCAGCACCTCCAGCGCGTTCTTTGATCCGTCCAGTCCATATTTCAACGAAAAATCCTCGGTCAGCGCTACCGCGCGGCCGTTGAAGCTCGCCTTCACTGATTTCGCATCCCGTGAGGCTACGGTTATCGGGTACGCCTTGCTCACGAACTGGAAATGCATCGGGTGCGCCGATTTGACGTCCACCGTGATGGAAAGCCGCCCCGCTGTCTGCGCGCGATAAGCGTCAGGACGCAACGGAATCGCCAGCATCGATTCGGCCTGTTCGACACTCAGCTTCTCCCAATACTCCATCTCGATCCGCTTGGTCCCGTAGGCCGGAATCGGCACCACCCGAGCCGAAAAAATCGAACTGCGCCGCGCTTCGTCGGCATCGCGTTCACCCATTTGCAACAGGCCGGGGTCCAAGGCCTGCATGCGGATGTCGGCATAAATCTCCTCAGCGCGTTTTCGCTCCAGGATCACGCCGGGGATGCGCATCGCATCGTCCCAGATGGCGAAATCGGAGATCAGCGCGCGCCCGGGCAGCGCGAAGACGTAGTTGCCTTCAATCGGCTGATTGGTGTGATTGGCGAAGATCTGCTTGACACTGACCTTAGCGTTTCCGTTGTCGATCGTCACCGCGATCGTCATCTCGTCCAGCGTCAGGATTTTCGGGTCGGGCTGTTTCGCTGTCGAGGGAATCAGCACCCCCGCGTCGCCCCAGGCGAGGCCGGCGAGCGCGACGAGAGCCAGCGCGAAAAGGGGGACAGACCTCTCTGTCCCGCGTCGCAAACATCGACCCTGCTGTCCAGCCGAAAGTGGACAGAGCGGTCTGTCCCCCTTTTCGCGTTTCCTCATTGCGTCACTGCACTTTCCGGCGCTTTCATCAATCCGTTATCCGTCCCGATATAGAGGACGCCTCCGCGCGCCTCCAGCGCCGTGACGTTCCGCGAAGGCAGCCCGGATGAGAAATACGTCCATCGGCCCGACGGGAAATGATAAATCGCCAGCCCCCGGTCCAGCGTTCCGGCATAAACGGCGCTCGGCGTGGCGATCATAGCGTTAGGGTTGATCTCCAGCGTGCCACGAAGATCGTCGAATGTTTCCCAGTCCCCACGATTGGTAAGGCGTAAAACCCCCGCTCCGTATGTGCCCACAAAAAAATCTTTGCCCACACGAAGGATGGCCGTGACCCAATTATGTTTCAGCCCTGAATTGGAGGTGGTGTAGCTGGCGCGCACCGCCGTACCTTCCAGGACGGACAATCCTCCCAGTGTTCCGGCCAGCGTCCGCGCCCCGTCCGGCGCCAGCGCGTAGACGTGATTGTTCACCAGCCCTTGAAACGCATAAATGCTGCTGATGCCGGAGGCGTCGATGAAGCTCACGCCGGCGGGCGTCGCCGCTACCACGCTGCCATCGGTGCGCAGCACCACGTCGGTCACCTGATTGGCGATCAGCCCGTCCGCCTGCCCCACCACCCTGCGCCGCGACGAGTTCCGGTCGAATATCACCAGCCCATTGGCCGTGGCGACGGCGGTGACGCCGCGATCCGCATCATGCGCGATCCGGTTCACGCAGAACAGGTGATCGTCCTCGATCTGCTGGCCACGGCCGCCGTCAGCACCCAGGATCTGCAGGCCGCGATCGAAATAGCCGATCCAGAGCCGCCCCGCCGAATCCATCTTCAGCGCCGAGATATTGCGGTCGACGAGAAGCGCGTCCTCGCGGCGGATCACTGCCTCCGCGCCGCGCCAGAACGAATCCTCCGCGAGCGCGTAAATCGTCCTATCTATCTGTAAAATCTTGCGGATGGAGCAATCCGGGCACACGCTAGCCGCGCCCAGGGCCCCGGTGCGCCCGGGGTGCTCGACGTCCAGATGTACCGCGAACATGCCTTCTTCCAAAGTCCCCATGTACAGCTTGCCGTCGGCGGCCAGAAGCGTCTGCGCGAGGTATCCCGGAGCGAGCGTCCGCGTGAGCCTCCCGCCGCGAATCTCCACGATGCCGACGCCCGTCCCCGCGTAGACGGTCTCGCCATCCATGGCCAGCGAAAGGATCTGTTTATCGGGTAGGACGTCGTCAAAGGTCTCCAGCGCGCCCGCCTTCCAATTCAGCAGCCCGCGGTCGAGCGTGCCTACCCACAGGCGCGCGTCATTGCCGGCCAAGGCGGTTACGGGAACGCCGCTCAATGACGGATGAAACGGCGCCAGCGACCGTCCGTCGTACACCAGCACGCCCGCCTTCTCCGTGCCGATCAGAATCCGTCCCGTTTCCACCGGCAGAATTGCCGTAATCTTGCGCAACTTCGGGTCTTCGGGGCGGACCTGCCGGAAACTTCGGCCGTCGAACGCGGCGAGCCCTTCGCCCCAGGTGCCGATCCACAGTTCCCGCGCGCGCGCGTCGGCAGTCAGACCGATCGCCAGCGCCGTCAGCGGGGCGGAAGGCAATTCCAAACCAGCCCGGTACCGCGCGGCGACCGTTCCGGACGCTCCGCTGTATTGGGTCAACCCGGCCGGTCCCGCGATGTACAAATTTCCCTGGAAAATCGCCGCGTCTCGGAAGACCGCCGCGGAGCCGACCGGCTCCAATCTGGCGGGTATCACCGGAACGATGGGCCGAACGGAGAAAGGCATCGCCGATCCGGCCGCGACGTGTTCGCGAGCCGCGCGCAAGGCATTTCGCGCGCGCCAGAGTGCGGATCCTCCTAAGATCATGGCCCCTGCCGTCACGACCGAGGCCGCGAGCCACACCCGTCTACGCAACATTTCCCCTCCATCATACCCGTACAATGAGGGTGTGTCCCGTTACGATGCGTTGTTGATTCTGTCCTTCGGTGGACCGGAAAAACACCAGGATGTGATTCCGTTCTTGGAGAATGTTTTGCGCGGGAAAAACGTTCCCCGCGAGCGCATGCTGGAGGTGGCCGAGCACTATTACCACTTCGACGGCCGCAGCCCGATCAACGATCAGAATCGCGCGCTAATCGCCGCGCTCAAAGACGTCATCGACATCCCGATTTATTGGGGCAATCGCAACTGGCATCCCCTGCTGGCCGATACGCTGCGCCAGATGCGTGACGACGGCGTCAAGCGCGCCATTGCGTTCGTGACGTCGGCATTTGGCTCCTATTCCGGCTGCCGCCAGTACGCCGAGGACGTCGTGCGAGCCCGCGCGGCGGTCGAGGGAGCGCCCGAAATCGCCCGCATCCGCCCATTTTCCACCCATCCTGCGTTCGTCGAGGCCATGACGGACCGCGTCCGCGCCGCCATCGCCGAGGTCCCCACCGGCCGCCTCATCTTCACCGCCCACAGCATCCCTGTCAGCATGGCCCAGGCCAGCCCCTACGTCGGTGAACTGGAGCGCGCCTGCGAGGCGGTGGCTAAGAACGTCGGCCGTGACGAGTGGCGTCTCGTATATCAAAGCCGCAGTGGCCCTCCCGGCCAGCCCTGGCTCGAGCCCGATATCTGCGACGTCCTTCGTGAAATGAAAACCGACGCCGTAATCGCGCCCATCGGCTTCCTGTCGGACCACATGGAGGTGCTCTACGACCTCGACACCGAAGCCCGGGCCGTTTGCGAGGAACTAGGGGTAAAAATGGCCCGCTCCGGAACCGTAGAAACCCACCCGGCGATGATCCGCATGATCGCGGAACTGATTGACACGGAACCCGCAAAGTGTCCCGAAGGCTGCTGCCCGGCGCCAGTGAGGCCAATGGCTCGCCCGCAAGCCTAGATTTTTTGAGTCGAGTCGCGCGCACTCTCATCATCCTCGGTGGGACTGAAGAGGTGCCCGGATGTTCGACGTTTATATGATCAAGAAGAAGGCGCTCTTGGTTGGCCGGCCCTTGGGCATTCTTGACGCTAAGACAGCCGAAAAGATCGTCGAGTTCATCGAGCTTAAAGAGACGCTGGAGGAAACAGGATTCCACCGCTTCTGTGACTTGACCAATTTGAAAGGGATTCGTCTCTCCTCCGTGGAAGTTCTTAAGCTTGCAGATCGACGTCGCGCGTTTAATCCCAATGATATTCGCGTGAAATCGGCCTTCTTGGCAACCGACCCGCTCGCCCTCGGGATTGCACGTATGTACCAAGAGCTATTGAATTCACCTCGCATTAAAGTACGAGTTTTTGAAGACCTGCAAGCGGCTGCGGACTGGCTCGAGGTCAAGGTGGACTCCCTAAAACATTGATGGGGCAAAAGGCGCGCTTTCAACAACATCGCACCTTCACCCGGCGTCGGATCAGGAGCTCAGGTGCTCTTCCAGCAGAGAACGGGGCAGGCCAGAAGGGGCAATTCTAGAAACGCCAACGAGCGGGCCCCTGGCGTCAGCCAGGGGACAAAGCTGCGGCCCCGGTACGGCTTCTGATCATGCCCAAGAGTCGGCTGCGCACCTGGGGTCCGCCCCACTCGTACTATGGATAGATGGAAAATCTCTTAGAGCACGCCGCAGCCCGCGCGGCCCGGTATGTTCGTTCCATCCCTGGCCGGCGTGTTGCTCCAGCGCCCGAGGACGTGGCGCGACTCGATGAGCTGGGCGGCGCCTTCAATGACGACCCCTGCGATCCTTCCGAGCTGATCGACCTGCTAGACACTATTGGCTCGCCCGCGACGGTCGCATCTACCGGGCCGCGCTACTTCGGATTCGTCGTCGGAGGTTCGCTCCCCGCCGCGATGGCGGCCAACTGGCTTGCCGGGGCGTGGGATCAGAACGCCGGGCTTTATGTTGCGTCGCCGGTGGCGTCGCGAATCGAAGAGATCGCAAGCGAATGGCTGCTCGACGTGCTGGCCCTGCCCAAGACCTCCGGCGTCGGATTCGTCACCGGCGCGACCATGGCTAATTTCGCCGCGCTGGCGGCGGCCCGGCATGCGCTTCTCGCCCGCGCCGGATGGGACGTGGAGGAGCGCGGCTTGTTCGGCGCGCCGGAGATCATGGTAGTGGTCGGAGCGGAGGTGCACGCGTCGATGCTGAAGGCTCTGGCGATGCTCGGCTTTGGGCGCAAACGCGTCGTCACGGTGCCGGTGGACGATCAGGGCCGCATGATTGGGGATCAATTGCCGCGCCTCGACGAACGAACCTTGGTCGCGATTCAGGCCGGCAACGTCAATTCCGGCGCGTTCGATCCGGCCTCGGAAATCTGTGCGCGAGCGCATGAGGCGGGCGCGTGGGTGCACGTCGATGGCGCGTTCGGACTGTGGGCTGCCGCCGCCCCGGAGCGCGCGCACCTTGTGAGCGGATTCTCCGAAGCCGATTCCTGGGCCACCGATTGCCACAAGTGGCTGAACGTGCCCTACGATTCGGGGCTCGCCATTGTGCGCGACCCCGAGCATCTGCGCGCGGCGATGACCGTGCGCGCCGCGTACCTCGTCATGGGCGAGCATCGCGAGCCGTGGCAATACACTCCGGAAGCGTCGCGGCGTGCGCGCGGCATCGAGATTTGGGCGGCATTGAAGTCGCTGGGGCGCAAGGGGCTCGCCGAAATGATCGAGCGCAACTGCCGCCTGGCATCCAGATTTGCCGGCGGCCTGCGCAACTCAGGATTCGAAGTGTTGAATGACGTGGCGCTCAATCAGGTGATGGTCTCCTTCGGCGACGCGGAGAAGACGCAGCGGGTCATCGCCGAGATTCAGCGCGAAGGCACCTGCTGGTGCGGCGGAACGGAATGGCACGGTCATACCGCGATGCGCATCAGCGTGTCGAACTGGTCTACTACGGACGAAGACGTGGACCGCAGCCTCGCCGCGATCGTGCGGCTCGCACAGTGAACGCGAGTGTTCCGCTTTGCCGATCGACGAAGCGGGAGCATTTCCTGGATAAGATGAGACATTGCGGAGCGTCGATAAAATGCGTCTGTCCCCTTTCCCCCCTTTTTCCCTAAACCGTCAACCGCAGCCAAAGAAAGCGAAAGAATCGAGTGGATGATTCAATAAGGTCTGCCGGCCAAGCCGGCATCAAAAGCCTCTATCACTATCAAGACTTCCAGCCCGGTCCTCTTGCTGATCGTCTGGCCGACATTCTCGAGAACCACCGAGTTTATTGCTCCAGCCCCGCCGATTTCAACGACCCTTGGGATTGTAAGCCGTACTTTGACCCCGCATTGCTCGATGACCCCGCTAACCAAGCCGCGACGGTGGAATCTCTGATTGCGGCTCAACAAGGCGGGCCGAAGGGCGATAAGGTGGACGAACTCTTGCGCACGAATCTTGCCTTACTCAAAAACGCCGTCCACAGATTCTCCGAAGATCTAGCCAAGTTCATCCCAGAGCGATGGGGAGTGTACTGCCTGTCTCCAGACCCGTGCCTCACCCTGATGTGGTCGCATTACTCGCGCAATCATAGGGGCATCTGCCTTGAGTTCGGCGTGGACGGATCGAAATTCGTGGGTGCGCAAAGAGTCCGGTATCAGAAGGAGTATCCCGCCCTACTGATTCACGACCCCCTGCAGATGCTTCTCATAAAATCGGACGTCTGGGCTTACGAGCAGGAATTTCGTTTGATCTGTCCCCGATTCACAGACGTTAAGGAACTGCCGACGATACTGGACGGAAACCATCTTTCAATCGCACGCGACGATCTGAAATCGATTATCGTCGGATGTCAGGCCAGCGACGACACCGTAGGAGCAATCAAGGCCTTGGTGGAAGAACACGCGCCGGGCGTTGCAGTTCGGCAAGCTAGGCGGGCCCTCAACAAATATCGCCTCGTCATTGAGGGCTAGGTGCATGGAGCGTCTGGGCAAGCAGCGACCATGATCTGACAGCGTGGTGCCCCAAGAACGCTCAGGATCGCTACCGGACGCCAGCAATATCCGTGGCCGAAAAGTTACGATTAGTCGTTGGAGAGCCTAACCTTTATGACGACAGGAAGAGTGAGGACATGTGCGGCGTGCGCTGCGATCTTTTTCAGTGCAAGCAGCTTTCTTTTCCCCGCGCAGCAATCATCACCGGTGGCGCCCACGAAAAGCTCCGGACAAAAGCAAACCTCAAAGCCGCAGCCAGACAACTGGGACAGGATGAAAGAGTGTGCCGCTCAGGCGGAAAAGGTGGTTGCGGAGCGGGACCGTCGATCCGTCGCTTTCGGTGGGCATGGCTCTGACGGTTGGAGCAATCACTTCAGCCCAAAGTACAACCGGTGTTTCGTGAAGCTCCAATATCTTACGGCCGCGAAGGATGCCATCAAGGGCAGCCCTAATCTCCACACCTATTTGATGGATGCATTTGAGAGGACGGACATCGCTATCGCCGCCAGCGGACCCTCGGCTGAACTCCAGTGCCGCAACGACGAAAACCCCAAGGAGTGTGAAAAAGGCGCGCTCATAATGTGGGAAATTGCCTGTAGGATCGACGGGGAACAAGCCGACTGTAAGATGGCGCAGCAATTCATAGACGAACGCATGAGAAACTAATCTGAGAGAAATGGGGACAGAGAAATCGGGACATACGTATTTTCGACCTCCCGATAACCAACGCGGGCAGAACCAGGTCCGCCTGGACCGGGCGATTGTTCACAAAGTCATTTTATAAACTTCCCGCTTCGACAATCCCCGAGCCTTGGCCACCTGTTTAATCGCGTCCATCCGCGCGACGCCGCTTGCTTCCAGCGCTGAAATGGCTTCTTCAATCGGCGTATCATCGACCTCTGGCGCTTCCGCCTTGCCGATCAGCAGCGTGATCTCGCCCTTTACCGACGGCCGCGCGGCCAGCGTCGCATGCAGTTCCGATGCCGTGCCGCGCAAGAATTCCTCATGCAGCTTGGTCAATTCCCGCGCGAGCGCCACCGGACGCGACGGCATCACCGCGGCAATGTCTTCGAGCGTCTCCAGAATCCGGTGCGGAGCTTCGTAAAACACCAGCGTGCAATCGTCCCGTTTGTGCTCTTCGAGCACCTTCCGGCGTTGAGACGATTTCGGCGCGAAAAACCCGCAAAATCGGAAGGAATCCGTCGCCAGGCCTGCCGCGGACAGCGCGCCCATAACCGCCGACGGCCCGGGAATCGGCGTTACCGTGATGCCCGCCTTTACGGCTGCGGCAACCAAGCGGTAGCCGGGGTCGGAGATCAGCGGTGTGCCCGCGTCGGAGACCAGCGCGATGTTTTCGCCCCGCTCCAGGCGCTCGATCAACTCCGTCGCGCGCGACGCCTCATTGAAATCGTGATAGCTCAGCACGGGTTTGGCGATGCCGAAGTGATCCAGCAGCTTGCGCGTCTGGCGCGTATCCTCACAGGCGATCAGATCGGCTTCCTTCAGCACGCGCAGCGCGCGCAGCGTGATGTCTTCCAGATTGCCGATCGGCGTCGCGACGATATATAGGGTTCCATTCACCGTAGTACGATGAAACGTTACCTCGAATGGACCCAAGCACACAAGCTGCGCCCGGTTACTATGTCTGGGAGGTGCCGGAGAAGTCCGTCGTGGTGCACCTGAATCTGGACGTGGTGGACCGCCTGCTTCCGGAGATCATGCGCGGCTTCGGCGCGGTTCGCAAGCGCGGCGCGGAAGTGGGCGGTATCCTTCTGGGCACGATCGAGAAGGGCTCGCGCACCATCGTCCGCGTGGAAGACTTTGAGCCTGTCACGTGCGAATATGAGCGCGGCCCGTCCTATCTGTTCGTCGATACCGACCGTGATGCGTTCGAAGAAGCCTGCCAGAATTGGCAGCCCGACACATCGCAGCAGGTTTACGCCGTGGGCTATTTCCGTGGCCACACACGCGACGGCTTTTCGCTGGGCCCGGAAGACGTCGGGCTGATGGATCGGTACTTTCCTTCGCCCGCTCACGTGGCGCTTCTGGTCAAGCCGTATGGCACCAAAGTGAGCGTAGCCAGTTTCTTCGCGCGAGAAGGCGGAGTGTTTCCGCCGACAGCGCCCCTCGAATTCCCGTTCCGCCGCCGCGAATTGACCGGTGAGGAGGCTCCTCCGCGCCGCGCCATGATCGAACGTACGACGCTCCGCCGCGCGCCGGCGGAAGTGCGCAGCATCGCCCCCGAGGGCGATTCCGACGTGCCGGAGCCCTCCTACGTGAACCCGTCTCCGGCGAAATCGATCAGCAGACCGGCCTGGGTTTGGCTTCCTCTCTCCTTCGTGTTCCTGCTCTTGGGCGTCGCGTTGGGATTTGAAACGGGCCTAACCATGGGACCGAAGCCCAGCCCTGGTGCTCCCGACTTTTCGCTGGGCCTCGCCGTAACAAAAGACGGCGACAATCTCAGCGTGAAATGGAATCGCGATTCCCCGGCCGTGAAGTCCGCCGAAAAAGGCGTCCTGGAGATTCAAGACGGGGAATACTCCAAGCCCGTTGATCTTGACACGGCCCAGCTCCGCTACGCGAGCATCATCTTTACCAACTCGACCAAGACCGTCCGCTTCCGATTGATCGTGTATCCGCAGACGGGGGTGACGGTAATGCAGGAGGTCGTTTGGAGAAGCCAGTAGCCAGAATGAGAGGATGAGTGGGGCGGGCGCACCATCGCGGATAAACTGCGCTATCTCAACATTGCGCACGGCTCTTTGGAGGAGAGCAGGTATTATCTGATCCTGGCCACAGACCTTGCGATCGCCGATCTGACTGCCCTGGAAGCCCAAATCGACGAGTGCAGCCGCATGATTGAGGCATATGCGAAAGCACTGCGAGGAGCAGCTTGAATTCTGGCTACTGGCTACCGGCTCCTGGCTTCTTCTTCGCCAGCCTCGACAGTACCGCCAACTGCGCCAGATATTCCTTGAGCGGCCTGGCCGGTGTGCCCCACATCACCTGGCCCGCGCGCACGATTTTCGATGTGAGAATGCCCGCGCCGGAGCCGATCACCGCCTTCGATTCGATCCTCGCTTTATCGCCGATGCCCACCTGCCCGCCGATCACCGCGTAATCGCCGACGAGCACGCCGCCCGATAAACCCGTCTGGGCCACGATCACGACGTGCTTGCCAATCTGGCAATTGTGCCCGATGTGCACCATGTTGTCGAGCTTGGTGCCCTCGCCGATTCGCGTAACTCCGAGAGCGGCACGGTCCACGCAGGAGTTGGCGCCGATCTCCACCCGGTTGCCGATTTCCACCCGTCCGACCTGGGGAAATTTTTCGTACGCTCCGCCTGTCATGATGAAGCCGAAACCGTCCGCGCCGATCACGCAGCCGGAATGCAGGATGACGTCGTCGCCGATCGCCACGTCGCGATAGATCGTCACTCGCGGATGAATGATGCAACGCGCGCCGATGCTTACGTAGTCGCCGATCACGGAGCCGGCGCCAACCGACGTGCCTTCGCCGATCCGAACGCCTTCGCCGATCACCGCCGTCGGATGCACGCCCGGCGGAGGCATTACCGGAGGCTGAAGCTTCAGAATAACCCTCGCCGCCGCGGACCGGGGATCGGATACGCGAATGATGGTCTTCTGCGAGGCGTTCGAATAGTCGGCCGGAACCAGCAGGCAACCGGCGTTGGACTCCGCCGCCTGCTTCAGCCCCTTCCCTGCAGCGAAAGAGAGCTCGTCCAGTCCCGCGTCCTCAATCGACGCAACTCGCCGGATGTCTCTGTCGCCGTCGCCTTCGAAAACCGCCCCCAGGTAGGAGGCCAACTCGTGTACGCGCACAACTCATTGTAGAATCCCCTGACTGACGTCAGGGGTTGTAAGGGGGGCAAAAATTGGCGTTCCGCCCAGGGACGTGAACGGAACGCCTTTTACACGGTTTGGAGGATGTATCTCCGTCTTTGAATAGAAAGTACGCCGGGCAGGGGATTATTCTCAGAAGAATATCTCAGATGCCCCGGCCGAGGCGACGCATACGTGAACCTCCGGGGTCAGCCCGAATGTTTTCCGGTACTCGGAAGTGAGAGCCGCCTCAAGCCGCTCGACCGCGTCCGTGCTTGCCAAATTCACCGTTGACCCTCCGAAACCGCCGCCGACCATCCGCGCCCCGTACACTCCTTCAACGTCCAGCGCCGTCTCGGTCAAGAAATCCAGTTCCTCGCAGCTCACTTCGTAATCGTCGCGGAGGCTTACGTGCGATTCATTCATCAACCGGCCCATTTCGGTCACGTTTCCTGCTTCCGAAGCCTCGACAAACCGCTCCACCCGGGCATTCTCCGTCACAACGTGACGCGCACGCTTGAAAAGGGCCCCTTCGAGAGAGCCCAGTCTTCCCAGTTCCGCGTCGCGTAGACTGCGAATTCCGAGCATCCGCGATGCTTCCGCGCACTCCTCCACACGAGTGCGGTAGGCCGAATCGCCCAGCTGATGCTTCACCATGGAATTGGCCGTGACGATTGCGATTTCCGAGGGCAGAGTGACCACCCGTGATTCCAGGCTTCGACAGTCGAGCAGGACCGCCGAGCCTTCCTTGCCGCTGGCGGCAATGAACTGGTCCATGATGCCGCACGGAACGCCGACAAAATCCATCTCTGCCGCCCGGGCGACTTGCGCCAGTTCCAGAGGCTCCCGCGGACCGCCTAGAGCCAGCGCGAGCGAAACGCCGAGCGCAGCCGACGAACTGAGTCCGCTGCCCAAAGGCACCTCTGAGTCAATAAGCAGATTCGCGCCGCGCAAGGGGAAGCCGCGCCGCACCAGCTCCCAGGCGATGCCGACGACCCGGTCCGTCCAATCGCCGACCGGCGATGCGTGGGGGATGTCGCCGATCCTCCATTGCGAGCCCGCGCAAAGCTGCTCGGAGTAGACGCGCAGGAATCCGTCGTTCGATGGCGCGGCGGCCACGCGGCAAGCCATATTGATGGCCATCGGCAACACCAGGCCCAAGTTGTAATCGGTGTGCTCGCCGATCAGGTTGACGCGCCCCGGCGCGCGCCACACGCGCGGCGTTCCGTAGGCCGGGTACCGACTGGCGAACTGTCTTAGGAGGGCCGACGCGCCAGCCACGCCATCACTCCCGCAAACAGAAGCATCGCCATGCCCGCATACAAATTCACAGGCGCATCGGTCAGCGCCGCGCGGTTGGCGGTCACGGTCATCAGCAGGATGCCGGTGATGCCAAAAAAGAAAGCGATCGGAATTCGCAGGTCACTCATATTCAATTACCAGAAGATTGCGTTCAAAGCGATCAGACACACGACCACAATGGCGGCCAGCACCAGCGGACGGCGATACCAGGGCTCGTTCTCATCGCTGGGCACTTCGGTGAGCCCGTAGACCAGCCCTTTGAGATCGGCTTCAGCCTTCGGAGCCGTCATCAGGCTGACCAGAATCGTCACGCCGAAGCAGACGCTCCAGGCAAAGATCGCCATCCAAAAATTCTGCGCCATGGTCGACGGGAAAGTGTGCGTGGGAGAAATCCAGCCGCCTTTGCCCTCGGCCAGCGTCAGCCCATGCGTCGTCGCCGCGGCAATGGTTCCAGCCAACAGCCCGGTGAATGCTCCATGGCCCGTGGATCGTTTCCAGAACATACCGAGCAGGAACGTCGCGAACAGCGGCGCGTTGACGAAGGAAAACACCAGCTGCAGCAGGTCCATGATGTTGTTGAACTGCCGGGCCAGATAGGCGGTGGCGATGGAGAGCGCCACGCCGCCCACGGTGGTCATGCGCGCGACCATCAGATAATGCGAGTCCGGGGCACCCTTGCGGATGTAACTCTGATACAAGTCATACGTGAAGACGGTATTAAATGCCGTCACGTTGCCGGCCATGCCGCTCATGAAGGACGCCATCAGCGCCGTCAATCCCACGCCCAGCATACCCGACGGATAGAATTTTGCCATCAGCGTGGTGAGCGCCATGTCATAATCCGGCCCACCCGCCCCTTCCTTCATTGGAAACGCGTAGCCGGAGTTCATCTGTCCCAGCGCCATCGCGGCCAAGCCGGGGGCGATTACGATGAACGGCATGATCATTTTGGGGAACGCGGCCACCAGAGGCGTGCGCCGTGCGGCCGACATGGAGTCCGCCGCCATGGCCCTCTGAACCACGAGAAAATCCGTGCACCAATATCCGAACGAGAGCACGAAACCCAATCCGGCCACCATGCCGAACACCTCGATTCCCATGGGATTCTGCGATGGGTCGCCCAGATATTTCCAGGTATGCGTCATGGCCGGGGCCATGCGCATTTTCATGCCCTCCCATCCGCCGGCCTTCAGTACAGCCAGAATCGCCAACGGGGAAAAGCCCAGCACGATGAGGAAAAATTGCAGCACTTCGTTGTAAATCGCGCTGGTCAGCCCGCCCAGGAACGTGTACCCGAGCACGATGGCCGCCGACAACAGAATGCTGGCCGTGAAATCCCAGCCCAGCACCAGATGGAACAAATTGCCCAGCGCGTACATCGAGACGCCGGAGGAAAACAGAGTCATCACGGCGAAGGATGCCGCATTCAACGCGCGTGTTTTTTCGTCGAAGCGCATGCGCAGATATTCCGGCACGCTGCGCGCCTTGCTGCCGTAATAAAACGGCATCATAAACACGCCGATGAACAGCATGGCGGGCACCGCGCCCACCCAGTAAAAATGCGACGTCATCCAGCCGTACTTGGCGCCGGAGGCGCACATCCCCACCACTTCCTGCGCGCCGAGGTTCGCGGCGATGAACGCCAAACTGGTGATCCACACCGGCACGGAGTGATGCGACGTTAAAAAATCCGCGCTGGTCTCCACCTTGCGCCGCATCATGAATCCGATGCCGAGCACGAAACCGAAGTAAAGAGCCAGGACAGCGTAGTCAATGGTCCCAAGCGACATGCCCTTTACTGTAGCCTAAAACCTGAGGGCGCCCCGACAGCTTGCCGGAATCCAGTAAGATGGATCACTCACTCATGTGGGCCCAATCGTACACTCCCGTCTCCTCGAGCCTGCCCCTCTCGGCTCTCGTAGCCGCGCTCCCCGTATTCGTCGTCCTGATTCTGCTGGGCGTGCTTCGCAAACCCGCGTGGGTTGCCGCGATCTCCGGGCTCACGGTGGCCGCTGCCGTGGCGTTGCTGGTTTACGGCATGCCCCCTCAACTATTGGCCAGCGCCTGCGTCTACGGAGCCGCTTATGGCATCCTTCCCATCGGGTGGATTGTATTCACCGCGCTCCTGCTCTACGGCATCACGGTCGAAACAGGGAAATTTGAAATCATCAAGGACTCCATCGGCAGCCTCACCAGCGATCAGCGTTTGCAGGCTCTTCTGATCGCCTTTGCTTTTGGCGCATTCATTGAGGGCGCGGCCGGATTCGGGACGCCGGTGGCTGTGGCGGCGGCGATGCTGGTGGGGCTCGGATTCCGCCCATTTTTCGCCGCGAGCCTGTGCCTGTTGGCGAACACCTCGCCGGTGGCTTTCGGCTCGATTGGCACGCCCCTAATCATGTTGTCGACCGTCACCGGATTGCCTCTCGGCCCGCTTTCCGCGAACGTCGGACGCATCTGCGCGCCGGTGTCACTGTTCGTTCCTGCGTATCTGACCCTTGTGATGGGAGGTTTTGGCGCCTTGCGCGCGATCGCGCCGGCGGCGGCCATCTGCGGCATTGCCTTCGCGGGCGCGCAGTTTCTTGTTTCAAGCTATCTGGGCCCTCATCTAACCGATATTCTCGGATCGCTGGCGGCGATGGGCTCGCTTATGCTGTTGCTTAAGTTCTGGAAGCCGAAGGGCGCCGTGCAGGCCAAGTCTCACGGGCGCGCGACGGGAGAAGTATTCCTCGCGTGGGCGCCGTACGGCCTGCTCGTTCTCTTCGTGTTGCTCTGGGGACTCGACGCGCTGCCGGTAAAGGCCTGGGTAAGTCGAGCCACTGTCACCTTCCAATGGCCGGGCCTGCACAACCTGGTGACGCGGATGCCTCCGGTCGCGGCGAAGCCTTCACCCTACGCGGCGACATACGCACTCAACTGGCTGGCGGCTTCGGGAACCTCGTGCCTGTTCGCAATGCTCGCCTCGGCGATCGTGCTGCGAGTATCCCCCTCACGCCTGGCGTCGATCACAGCGGCGACGGCGAAGCAGATGGTTTTTCCTATGGTGACCATCTGCAGCGTCCTGGCGCTCGCGTTTCTGATGAATTATTCGGGCGAAACCGCGACCCTCGGGCTGGCATTTTCGGCGACCGGCGCGATGTTCCCGTTTTTCAGCGCGTTGCTGGGCTGGCTGGGCGTGTTCCTCACGGGAAGCGATACTTCGGCCAATGCGCTATTTGGGAATTTGCAGGTGGTGACCGCAAATCACCTGGGCTTGAATCCTGCGCTGATGGCGGCCGCCAATTCCAGCGGCGGCGTAATGGGAAAAATGATCAGCCTGCAGAGTATCTGCGTCGCCGCCGCGGCTACTCGCATGGCCCAAAGCGAGGAGGCGAAGCTGTTCCGCTTTACTTTGAAGCACAGCGTATTTCTTGCCGCGGTGACAGGCCTAGTGGTAATGTTCTACGCGTACATCATGCCGGCTTGGGTCAGATGACCCTGCCTGAATCGGTCAGATGACCTCCGGCGGCGGTGAACTCGGCCAGCGTCTTGGCGCCATTTTCATCGTTGAGCGGGCGAATGGCATCGGTGACGATTTCGACGCGCTTGCCCGTATCGAGCAGCCCGAATGCGGCGAATTTCACGCACACTTCGGTGACGACGCCGTAGACCACGTAGCGGTCGGCGTTGAAATGCTCGAGAAGACGCTTCAGGTTCACGTTGGAGAATGCGCTAAACGTCTGCTTTTCGAGGAGTATCTGATCGATGGCGTCGAGGCGCAGCTCCACTGGTGTATTCGGCACCACCAGGCGCTTTTCGAGCAGCGTGGAGACCGGCTTTTGCTGGCCTACCGTGCCCACGATGCAATGATGCGGCCAATCGCGAAACTCGGGGTCGGTCTCGCGGTGCGCGTCCATCGAGGAAATCACGGGAATGCCGTTCGCGGCGGCGTGTTTATTCAGCTTCGCGACCGCGGGCAGAATTCTCTCCGCGCTCCGAGCATACAGCGCCCCGGCTGGGAACACAAAGTCGATCTGCGTGTCGATATCGAAAAAGACGGTCTTCACTGCGCGATTCCTTTCCGCACTTTCTCGAACAGAAGCTCGAGCTCCGGGCTAAGATCCACCCGCCAGGCGTCGGGACGCTCAAACAGGCTATGGCACGCCGCGGGCAACCGCAACAGCGCCTTCGCCGCGTGATTTCTCGCCTCGCCGGCCGAGGGCAGAGGCTCCACGAGTTTCCCGCCGAGCATCACCGGGCGGAGCAGCGCCTCGGAGGAAAGAGTCACCTCGGGGCATTCGCTCGATCTCGCCAGCACGTCGCGCGATGCGTAGCGGAAGACTTGCTTGGCGCCCGGCAGCGTGTGCTTGTCCTCGCTCAATTTCAAGGTATAGCGGCGCTTACCGGAATCCTCATGCTCCACCATCTTGTAGACCACGCCGAGGGTCGGCGCGTCAGCCGATGTAGACAGTTCCGTTCCGACGCCAAAAACGTCGATGGGTGCGCGCGCGGCCACGAGCTCGTGAATCTTGAACTCGTTCAGATCGCCGGTGGCCATGATTTTCGTATCCGGAAGGCCGGCATCGTCGAGGATTTTGCGGACGGCTGGCGCCAGCGTCACTAGATTTCCGCTGTCCAAACGGACGCCCCAAAGTGGACGGCCCAGCTCGGCGGCTCGCCTCGCGCCTTCGAGCGTATCGTAGCTGTCGATCAAATAGACGGTATTCTCGCCGAGCAGCTTTTGGAGCTGCTCGAAGGCTTGGCGCTCGGATTCAAACGACATCACCCAGGAATGCGCGGCCGTACCGAAGACGGGGATGCCGAATCGCATCCCCGCTTCCACGTTGCTGGTGCCGCCGCATCCGCCCACATAGGCGGCGCGCCCGGCATAGACTCCGGCCTCGGGCGAATGCGCGCGGCGTGTTCCGAACTCCACCACGGTGCGGCCGAGCGCGGCCTTCACCACGCGCGCCGCCTTGGTGGCGATCATCGATTGAAAGCCGATCATCGCCAGAAGATATGTCTCCGGAATCTGCGCCTCGACTAAGGGCGCCCGGAGGGTTAAGAACGGCTCGTTCGGAAACAGAGGCGTGCCTTCGGGAACCGCGAACAGGTCGCCGGTGAATCGCAGTCCCGCCAGATAATCGAAGAACGCCGAACTGGTATGCGAGAACTGGGGCAGCCCGCGGAGATAGTCGATCTCCTCCGGGATGTAGCGCAGATTCTGCAGATACTCGACTGCTTGCGCCAGGCCAGCAGCGAGAACGAAGTTCCGGTTGGCGGGCAGTCGCCGGACGAACAGCTCAAAAGTGGCGCGCTCTTCGAGCTTGCCCGCCTCGAAGTAGCCCGCCGCCATGGTGAGCTGATAGAGATCGGTGGAGAGGCCTAAGGGCAAGTTACTTCTTCTTACTGTCGGCCGGCCTGGACGACTCTTCCTTCACGTCGGCCGCGACGCCGCGCATTTCCGCGATGGAGTTGCCTTCAATTTCATACATCGCGGCCTCGCCTTCGCGGCGCGCGATGAACTTGCCGCCGGTTCCCGGGGCGATCTGCACCTTCTCCGTGCGCTTGCCGTCATGGGAGACCACCGTGATCTCCACCTGGGGCGTGGCGAAACCGGTATCGACGAACTTCGAGGCCGACAGGTCGCGCAGTTTATCGACCAGCGCCTGGATGGTCGTGGAGTCCATCGTCTTGCCGTTGGAGGTCCATTTGTCGCCGGACTTCACATACGACGCGGACTTCGGGCCGTCTTTGAAGTCGACCTTCGTGGGATCGCTGAAACCGAAATCGAACACCTTCTTATTGCGGAAATCGTCGAGCGACTTGTCGACGCCGGTCCCGAGGTCCTTCGATACTTTGTGGACGCCGTCCACCACGCTCGACTTGGCGTAGTAGTTGTCTTCCTTATCCTTGGTCAGCTTACGAATCTCGATGGTCTGGATGCCGCCCGGATCGGTGATTTTCACCGTGGCGACGGGAGTGGCCGAAGCGAACGATGCCACTGCTTTTTTCGCATCGTCCTCGGCGACGCTCAGGTCCATATTGGCCTCCTTCAGCTTGCGGACCAGTTCCTCCACCGCGAACCCGTCGGCGCGCAGAGGTTTGGGCTTCAGGATCTGCCAGTCCGTCTGATTGATGCGGCCGAACTCGATGGTTTCCTTCTTCGCGGTCAGCTCCACGCGGGTGGCCTTGTCCTGGTCGAAGGTCAGGAGTCGCTTATCGCGGAGGTCCTTGGTTTCCTTATCGAAGGTGGTTTTCGAGGACGTGTCCATCAGGAACAGGCGGCCGTCGCCGGCAACCTTGGCATAGACCGCGTTACCCGCCGGATTGGAATCGCCGATCAGCAGCGTGGTGGTCTTGCCGTCCTTCATTTTGAAATCGACCTGAACCGCGGCCGGCGCGAGGCCGTAGCCGGCGATATCGGTGACGTTTTCGTCCAGCAGCCGCGACGCCGAAAGGTTGGTGGAGGCGCCGACGATCGTTTCCACGGCCAACTGGTCGGCAGGATACGCTTTGGGCGCGGTAATCGACCAGACACCGGAATCGCTCCTGGAAAGAACGGTGTCCTCGCCCGATCGCTTCTTGATCTCCATTCCGCTGATATTGGCTTGCGACAGCATGAGGATCTTCGGAGTCTTATCCTCGGGCGCCTTCTTATTCTTCTCGTCTTCTTTCTTGTTCGACCACCAAAGGGCGGCCGAAAGTCCCGCCAGAACCACGGCGGCGATGAGTAAACGGCTAGGCTTCATGGGTGTTGTCCAAAGTTCGGGAAGCGCCCTACCGGCGCTTCCACCACACACTGACGCCGGCCAGAATGATGATCAGCGGCAACATGATCACGGTGGCGTAAAACACCATGGAGACCTGGCGCGCGTTCATGTTCAGGCGGCGATCTTCCGGTTCCTTCGGCCGGATTGAGATGAGGTCTTCATCCGAACTCAACCAGTTAAAGATATTCAGGAACAGGTCGCGGTTGCCGTTGAAGCGCAGGAACGAATTCGAGCACCAGTTGGAGGAGCCGATCACCACGAACCGTCCTTTGGCTTCGGCTCCGCCGTTGTATGTTCCGGCCGCGCCCAGCACCAGCGGTCCTTTCTTGTCGTTAGCCGACTGCTTGATTTCGCCCGACGACAGATTCATCGTGGCGAAGCTGTTTTCGGTTGTCGAGAACAGTTTTTCCACCGTCGTCTTGTCACCGCTCTTCACGTCGAGAGACCGGGCGATGGGGAAACCCGTGGGCGTTTCCTTCATCGAAGAGACGATCGGGTGCGACTCATAAGAGGTCACCAGCGGGAACTCCGGCCCAAGCCCAAAAATCTGGCCCACGCCGCTCGTATCGAGCACCAGATCCTTGTCCACTGTGATGCCCCAGCTGGCCAGCACGCCGGTCAGCGCGGCATTGTCGTCAATTTCTTCCTTGGCGAACTTCAGCGGCGGGTCCATCATGAACACCGCGTGGCCGCCCTCTTCTACGTACTTCTTCAGTGCGTCGACTTCGGGCTGGATGTAATCGCGCTTTGGACCAGCCACCGCCACGATGGTGCAGTCCTTCGGAATCTCGTTCTTTTCGAGCATCTTCAGGGTCTGCGTCTTATAGTTGTTCTTTTCAAGCAGATCCTTCGCCCCGGAGTAACCGCTGCGCTCTGTGCTGTCGATGGCGTGCTCGCCCGAACCCAGAACGAAGCAGGCCATGCGTTCGCCGCCCTTCAGCGCGCGAATGATGGCTCCCGTGACTTCCTCTTCAGAGAGGCTTTTTGCTTCCTGATGCTTGGCGCCGTAATCGACGAATATGGTGCCGTAAGTCTTGACGCCCGCGGCGATGGCCTGCGTCTTCTTCTTGTCGGCGTCTATATACTGCACGTCGATCTTGGGCGACAGGTTCTTGTAGCGGTCCAGCAGATCCTGCGCGGCCTTGAACTTGGTCGGCTGATCCCAATAGGTGATCTTCAGCGGCTGCTGGAGGTTTTTCGCGATCTTCACCGTCTGGTCAGACAGCGTGAACTGCTTGTTTGCCGTTGCGTCGAAACTCTTGTTGTAGCGGTTGGCGAAGAAGTTGATCAGCGCCAAGATTGCGATCACGATGACGGTGTACAACAGGCCCTGGCCCAGGGCGGAGGTTCTGCGGCTCTTGGTTGCGTCCGCCATTATGCCCTCCACCGGACCGATTCAAGAGATCGGGAAGTCAGGAACAAACCCAGGATGGTCATGGTTGCGTAAAAAACGAGGTCCTTGGAATCAATGACGCCCTTTGAGAAGGACTCGAAGTGGCTTTGCACCGAGAGGTAGCCAATGACGCGCTCGGTAACGGAACTGCCGAATTCGGAAACCCAGTTCAGTACGAACAGCAGCAGAGAAATCGCGAAGCCGATGGCTCCGGCGACGATCTGATTGTTGGTCAACGTCGAAACGAACGTGCCGATGGCCAACAGGCAGCCGCCCTGCAGCAGCAGCCCCAGATATCCCACCGCGAGAGGCTTCCAATCGGGCTGGCCGTAGCGAAACAGGATGGACATATGAAGCAGGCTGACCACCAGCATGATGCTGTACAGCGCCACCGCCGCCAGCCACTTGCCGAGGACGATTTCCACATCGCGAATGGGCGAGGTCATCAACAGTTCGATGGTGCCGCTGCGTTTCTCCTCGGCGAACAGTCTCATCGTGATCATCGGGATCAGGAACAGGGCCACCACGTTGACGTTGGACAGCAACGGCCGCACGATCCATTCGTTCACGTTCATCGGGAACGCCTGCCCCGTCATGGCGCTTTCCATGCTGCGCTGCACGAAGAAGGACAGGCCGAAGTAAAAGAAGAATCCGCCGATCAGCGCCCACAGCGCGATGACGGTATAGGCGATCGGCGAGCGGAAGTAGCTCTGCAATTCCTTGCGGCAGATCGTGAGTGTGTTCATTTGGATTCGCTCTCTTGCGTCTTGCCCGCGTCGGGCTTGGCTTCCGGCTTGGCTGCTTCAGGTTTGCTGGACGCGGTCAGTTCCAGGAAGATCTCTTCCAGGCTCAGCGCCATGCCGTGCAATTCGTTCAGATTCCAGCCGGCTTCAATCACCGTGCGGGCGAGGCCCGGGCGGATGTGCCGGCCCTCCAGGCTTTCCACCGTGAAGTACAGGCGGTCGTCCCCGCTTGTTCCTCTGGGGGTTTCTTTGTGCATCACGCGGCTGACGCCGGCCACCTGTTCCAGGCGAGCCTGGACGGCCGCGGCGTCGCTGGCGATCACTTCGACGGCCACCGTTTCGGATCCGCGCAGCCGGCTGGTAAGATTCTCCACCGAGTCCGTCGCCACCAGTTTGCCCTTGGCGATGATGATCACCTTCTGGCAAATCTGCTCGACTTCAGAGAGGATGTGCGTCGAAAGAATGATGGTGTGCTCGCCGGCCAAGCCCTTGATCAGGTTGCGAGTTTCGATGATCTGATGCGGATCCAGGCCCGAGGTGGGCTCGTCCAGGATCAGCACATCGGGATTGTGCAGAATCGCCTGCGCCAGTCCGACGCGCTGCCGGTAGCCCTTGGAGAGCTTGCCGATCAGCTTGGTTTGGACGTCGGCAATCTCGCATTTCTCGGAAACTTCGCTGATGCGCCTCGGCAAGTCCGCCGGGGAGAGACCCTTGATGCGGCCGACGAAATCGAGATACTCGACCACCTCCATGTCCGGGTATAGAGGCGGCGTTTCCGGCAGATACCCGATGCGCCTTTTCACTTCCATCGGGTTCTCCTGAACGTCGTAGCCGGCCACGCTGGCCGTTCCCGACGTGGGCGGCATAAAGCAGGTCAGCACGCGCATGGTCGTGGTTTTCCCTGCGCCGTTTGGGCCCAGGAATCCGACGATCTGCCCTTTCTCCACCTCGAATGAGATGTTGTCGACCGCGATATTACGTGCGTATCGCTTGGTAAGCCCTTCGACTTTGATCATATTTGTAACTCAGGACGAGCGAGAATGCCCTTTGTGAGCGTAGAACCTCATGATAAAAGGCCCAGAGCGGACTGTCAATCGCGCCGGAACGGTATTGGACCCCGTAAAATGAGGAAATCATGCAATATACCCAGCTTGGCAGCACAGGCACGTATGTTTCGAAAATCTGCTTCGGCACCATGACGTTCGGCGGATCGGGCACGATCTTCGCAGCCATGGGCGCGCTTGACCAATCCGCTGCTAACGAATTGATCGCCCAGTGCTTAGACGCTGGCGTGAATTTTTTCGATACAGCCAACGTGTATGCCGCGGGCGAATCGGAGACCATGCTCGGCAAGGCTCTGGGCGTCCTGCGGCGCGACGTAGTGATCGCCACCAAAGTGTTCGGGCGCATGGGAAAGGGCGCAAATGACGTGGGATTGTCGCGCGTCCATATCATGCGCGCGATTGAGGACAGCCTGACGCGCCTGGGTACGGACTACATCGACCTCTACCAGGTCCACGGGTTCGATGCGGTCACACCGATGGAGGAGACGCTGAGCGCTCTGAGCGACCTGGTGCGCCAGGGCAAAGTGCGTTACATCGGCTGCTCGAACCTGGCGGCATGGCAGATCATGAAGGCGCTCGGAATCTCCGGGCGCGAGAGCCTGGAAAAATTCGTCACGCTGCAGGCCTATTATTCGCTGGCCGGACGCGACCTGGAGCGCGAAATCGCTCCCATGCTGCGCGACCAGAAAATGGGACTGCTCGTTTGGAGCCCCCTGGCCGGCGGATTCCTGTCCGGAAAATTCACCCGCGCGGGAGCATCGGACGCGGATGCGCGGCGCGCCAAGTTCGGATTCCCTCCAGTGAATCTGGAAAAGACCTACGGCATCATCGAGACCATGCAGGCGATCGCGACCCGCACCGGAGCCACGGTGGCGCAGATTGCGCTTGCTTGGCTGTTGAACCAGCCCGTGGTGACCAGCGTGATCATCGGCGCGAGGAGGGCCAGCCAGTTAAAGGACAACCTGGCGTCGGTGGATCTAAAGCTGGAAGCGGCGGATCTGGAAGCGCTCGATAAGGCCAGCGCGCTGGCGCCTGAGTATCCGGGCTGGATGTTCGAGGTGCAGGGCTCGGATCGGAGGCCGGGGCAGGTGAGGGACTGGTCAAAGTACGCTAAGTAGCGCAGGCCGCCTGGCGCGCTGCGCCTACCGCCGGGTTGGCGTCAAGAGGCGTCGAGACGAGTCTCGACGCGCACGCGCCGCGCGTGCGCCACGTGCCATCAGCCAGCTGCTTCCAAGGGGTTCGGGAACGAGTCTTCGCCCGGCTCGGACTCCTGATGCAGGCATTTGAAATCTTTCTCGACCAGCAGCTTCAGCGTGCCGGTGGACGCTTCAATGCCGGTCTGATCCGTCTCGGTCCATTTCATGGCCATCCGCGTCGGCAGAATCACGCGGATCTTTGCGTATTCGAACGTGGCCTTCGGCTCGGCTTGCGGCCCGGTTTCGAGTGTATAGACGAGTTCATGGCCGGGCGCGAACGTGATGGCATCGCGAACTTCTCCTGTATCGTGCAGTTTCGCGACTTCAGACTGGCTCAGGCGTAAACGCAAAGATCCGGCATTGAGGCGTAGTTTCATAATTAAGAATCCCTGTGAACGGAGTCGGGTGAAAATGCTGGGAGGCAGATCGCTACGTATTCGGCGCCCTGCGGAGTGCTATAGCGGACCCATTCGCCCGGATTGGCGACGATAGCCTGGCCGGCCTTCACACGCGTCATGCCGGATTCATGTTCCACCACCATCTCGCCACTCAGGACCAGCGTGAATTCCTCGAATTCCGGACGCTGGCCGGGCTCGGACCATCCAGCAGGGCTCCGCATGTGGGCGATGCTGACGTGCGAATCGCCGGAGTTGACGCGGCCGATGTATTCGTCGAGCAGTTTCCCTTGTGGAACTGGGATTCGCGTGGGGACTTCAATCAGTCTGGGCACCTATTCGTATCGTAGCGCTTCTACGGGGGCAATCCGGGTGGCGCTGCGGGCCGGGTAGAGCGTGGCCAGAAGGCTCACCGCCATCGCCGCTGCCGCGATCCAGACGCCGTCGATTGCCTGCGCGTTGAAAGGAACGTAGGGCAGCGCGTAGACCTGCTCGTCGAGCGGGATCATCTTGTAGCGATCGAGAAAATAGCAGAGCGTGTATCCCGCAATGAGGCCGATGACCGTGCCGGCGGCGCCGATCAGCCCGCCTTCGAAGACAAAGATATTGCGGATCTGCTTGGCGCGCGCGCCCATCGACATGAGGATGGAAATATCGCGATGCTTCTCCATCACCATCATCACCAGCGTGATCAGAATGTTCAGTCCGGCTACCAACTGAATCAGTCCGATGGTGATCGCGGTGGCGAGGCGCTCGATTTTCAGCGCGCCGAGGATCTGGTGATACTGTTCCTTCCATGTGCTGGCGGCAAGCGACGATCCGAGCAGCGGTTCGGCCAGGTGCTGCACTTCGTCGGCGCGGTAGATATCGTCGAGCATCAGGTCGATGCTGGAGACCACGTCGGTGAGGTTGAACAGTCTCTGCTCCACCGGCAGGGACATGTAGGCCCAGTGGCTGTCGATATCGTAAAATCCCAGCTCGAAAATTCCTGCCACGCGAGCCTTCACACGCTTCGGCTCCGGCCCGAATGGCGTCATTTCGCCGTCGACGATCAAAATATTCACCAGCTTGCCGCTCACTGCTCCGATCGACTGGGCCAGGCGCGATCCCAGCACGATCTGGGGAAGTTCGGTGTCGCGCAGGCCGTCGAGGGAGCCGGATTTCAAGTGTTTCAGGGCATCCGGAAGCGGCGCGCCGGGGTCGGTTTTGACGCCCTTGATCTCGACGCCATCGCCCTGAACAGGGCCGGTAATATAGGCGCTCTCATAAAGGCCGGGCGTGGAGCTGACGACGTGCGGCAGCGTCGCGAGCTTCGCCGCAAGCTCCTGCCAGTTGTCGATGCCCGAGCCTTGTTCCTTTTCGAGAATCGAAACGTGCGCGGTCGCGCCGAGCAGGTTCCGCTCCAGCGTGTTCTTGAAACCGTTGTTTACCGCCAGCGCGATGACCAGCGCCATCACACCCGCGGCCACGCCCGCCACCGAAATAAACGTGATGACGGAGATCACCACCTGCTTGCGCTTGGCGCGCAGATAGCGGCGGGCGATGAAGAGCTCAAACACGGCCAGTAGCCAGGAGCCAGGAGCCTGTAGCCAGAATAACGATCATTCTGGCTCCTGGGTGCTGGCTGCTGGCTCCCTCTTTCTCATCAGCGGAAACAGGATCACATCCCGGATGGACTTCGAATTCGTCAGGATCATCGTCAGCCGGTCGATGCCGATGCCCTCACCGCCAGTCGGCGGCATGCCGTAGGACATCGCCCTTATGTAGTCTTCGTCCATCTGGTGCGCTTCTTCGTCGCCCGCGGCGCGGTCGCGCCCTTGCAGTTCAAAGCGGCGGCGCTGTTCCAGAGGGTCGTTCAGCTCGGTATAGGCGTTACCGATTTCCATGCCCGCGATGTAGATTTCAAAGCGATCGACAAAGGCTGGGTCGCTTACCTTATTCTTCGAGAGAGGCGATACTTCGACCGGATAATCGTAAATAAATGTCGGCTGAATCAGGTTGGGTTCGACTTCGCGCTCGAATTTCTCCACCAGCGCGTGGCCTTTCAACGAAAGGTCGCCGACGGCGTCCTGCATTGACAGGCGTTTTATTCGGGAAAAATCGAGCGTTTCGCCCTGGTATTCGACAATGGCCGACCCGGTGGCGTCGATCGCCGTCTGTTTGAGCAGCTCCGCCGACAGATCCATCAGGCCCTGATAATCGGTGTAGGCCTGATAAAACTCCAGCATCGTGAACTCCGGGTTGTGATGCGTGGAGACGCCTTCGTTGCGGAAATTGCGGTTGATTTCGTAAACGCGGTCCAGCCCGCCGATGATCAGCCGCTTCAGGTACAACTCCGGCGCGATCCGCAGGAACAGATCCATATCGAGCGTGTTGTGATGCGTGACGAACGGCCGCGCCGCCGCGCCGCCATAGATCGGCTGCATCATGGGCGTTTCCACTTCGACGAAGCCGTGTGCTTCGAGTTGACGCCGCAGCGAGGCGATGATTTTCGCGCGTGTCTTAAAAACTCGCTGCGATTCAGGATTGGCAATCAGATCCAGGTAGCGCTGGCGGTAGCGCAGCTCCACGTCTTCCAGGCCGTGAAATTTTTCGGGCAGCGTCAGAAGAATTTTCGACAGGAACGTGATTTTCTCGGCGTGGACGCTGAGTTCGCCTGTGCGCGTGCGAAACAGATAGCCTTCGACGCCGATAACGTCGCCGTTATCGAGGATTTCGTACAGTTTGTACTCGTTCTCAGGGACGGCGTCTTTGCGAATGTAGACCTGTAGTTTTTCGCCATCCTGCTGCAGGTGAAGAAATCCCGCTTTGCCCATGCGGCGGATGGTCAGAATGCGCCCGGCGATACGGACCTGTGGCTTATCCACCAGATCCTCGGCCGTCTTGCTGGTGTAATCGCGCAGAATCGCGGGGATGGTGTGCGTGAAATCGTAGCGCTGGCCGTAGGCGCGGAACCCCAGCGCCTCGATCTCCGCCGTGCGCTTCAGGCGCTGATCGTACAAATCGTCTTCAAGGGACATAAAATCCTAGTGTAGTGTGGGGCGGAGGCCCTCGTCCGCTCCGGGCTATTGGTCAGGGAAAGAGCCGGGGAGGGCGCCGGCTGCGAGCCTGGAGTCCGCCCTACCTTCTGACAATAACCTCGCGCAGGTGATCCCGCGTGAGGAAGAACTTGACCGACTGAAAATCTTGGAACAATTTTTCCAGACCGCGATTGTTGAAGAACTGCGCCGGCCGCCGCCGTCCTCGCTCCACCAACGCAATGGTGCGATGGTCGGAGATGCGGAACGAATAGGTCGGGATGGCCTCCATCTTTTCCTCCGAATGAAAGAACGCCAGCAGGTAGGAGCCGGGACGAACAATCCTATGAAGCCGCTCCACCACGATCTGCAGCAGCTGCGGCGTTAAGAACTGCAGGGTATCCCAGACTAGCGCGCCGTCGAAGGCTCCTTCCTCAAACGCCAGAGCGCCTTCGAGGAACCGCTCCACCTTGTTGGGATGGGTTTGATTCTCGTAAAAATCGCCGTCGCCGAAACAGGCATCCAGATGATGCAGAAAATCGTCGGAGTAAAGGCGGTGCCCGAAGCCGGTTACGAAGCTCACCGTGGACTGGCTGGCGCCGGCCATATCGAGAATCGACAGGCCCGGGCGCTCCTGAAGCGACGCGCAGAACTGTTCCAGCCCGTGACTGTGACGATTCTCCAAATGCAAAGCGCTAGCGTTTGAGATCTCCGCCTCCCGCGGCGGCCGCGGTTTGCGTTACGGAGGCTGCCGGCGCCGGCGCCGAGGCCATCGGTTGTGGCTTTGGCGCGGGCTGAGGCTTGGCCTCGGCGCGAACGATGTCGATGTTGCCCTTAAAATAGGCTCCGTCCTCGATCACCACCCGGGCCGTCCTGATGTCGCCCACCAGCTTGGCATCCTTGCGGATGTCGATCTTGTCGGTGGTTTCCACGTTGCCGTGAATCGTGCCCAGCACGACGATTTCGCGCGCCTTGATGCCGGCCATCACCTTGCCGTTCGGGCCCACCGTCAGGCGGTGCTCCTGCAACTCCACGGTGCCTTCCACCTCGCCGTCGATCGTTAAATCCTCACGGCTGAAAATCTGTCCTTTTACAATGACGGACTTACCCAGCACGGCGGATCCGCCGCGCGGCTCATACGGCTCGTTGATTCGTCCTGGAAGCGTTGACATGGGGATTCCTTCCTTGGCAAGCGTGGATGGGGTCGGCGGCGCCGACGCTGGCCGAGGCGCCAATTCTTCTTCTTTTCGGCGGTTCCACATGGGGATCGCCTCCCTTCCTGAACTTAGATCGCCCGAGGGACTGCGACGTTACGCGCGCCCTTCATTATGCATCCCTCTTATATTACTACGGCGATGGCGGAATGCTGAGGCCATAGGCATCAAGCACTGCTTCGAGCGTGATAATCCCCAACAAATGATGGACATTGGCGCGGCTGACTACGGGCAGGACGCGAACCTTCGCGTTCCCCATCCGGTCCAGGGCGATGGCCAGGCTGTGGTCGGGGTGCACGTGCGGGATGTCGCCCTCCGGGTTGCCGAGAAGCTCGCCCAGCGTGCCGGATTCCAGAAACAGGTTGCCGACTTCCCGCGGATCGAGAACACCCCAGAGTTTTTCGGGGTCGCCGACGACCGCCGGTCCGGCTACCTGAGCCACAACAGCGAGGGGCGTATCCGGTGAAAAAATCTCGGCAGGTTCACTCATCGCGTCGCTCACACGCAAGCGGAGTAACTGCATGCGGCCTTCGGCGGTGGGCAGATGGACTCCATCCTGCCCGGCAAGAGCTTCATAGATTGGCTCGGGTTGCAGCTTATAAGAGATGAAGAACGCGATCAGGTTAGAGATCATCAGCGGCACGATGATGGCGTAGTCACGGGTCATCTCGAAGATCATGATCACGGATGTGAGAGGTGAGCGGATGATCCCCGCGAACGCGACGCCCATCCCCACCAGCGCATACGCTCCTGGACCGGCCGTATGATTCGGCAGGAAATGATGTACCACGCTGCCGAATGAACCGCCCACCATCGCGCCGATGAACAGGCTGGGGCCGAAAATGCCTCCGGCGTTGCCGGAAGAGTAGCAGACGGCGGTGGCGACGATCTTCAGCACAGCCAGGATGAACAGCGTTTTCACCACCATGTCGCCGTTCAGAACGCCGTCGACGTAATGATAGCCGGCGCCCATCACGTCAGGATAAAACCACCCGATCAGGCCGGTGGTTAGGCCGCCCACGGCGGGCTGCATCCAGATGGTCCACCGCGGCCAGAGGCGGAACTTCAGCCGCAGCCACAGCAGAAGCTTTACGAACGCTACCGACGCGAGGCCGCCGAAGATCCCCAACGCGGCGTACATCGCGAACTCCACGGGGTGCGCCAGCTTATAGGCAGGAACGTGGAACAGAGGCTCGTCGCCGAGGAAAAGATGAAGCACCATCCACGCCGTGGCGGATGCGATGACCACCGAGCCCAAAACAGGCGCGTGCAGATCTCCGGTGATTTCTTCGAGCGCGAACAGCACTGCTGCGATGGGTGTATTGAAGGCCGCCGCCAGAGCCGCCGCGCTGCCTGAGATCAGCTGCGACTTCACAAGCGTCCGGCTAACGCCCAGCCTGCGTGCAATCACTGAGCCGATGCCGCCGCCAATCTGCACCGACGGGCCTTCGCGTCCCAGCGAAACGCCGCTCGCCAAGGCGGCGCAGCAGCAGACAAATTTTCCCACCACCGTTCGCAGCGAAATTTTCCCATCTTCGACGAAGAGCGCGTATTTTGTCTGTGGGATTCCGCTGCCCCGGGCAAAGGGAAAATAGCGGAACAGGAGAAATCCGGTGGCCAGTGAACCGAGCGTCGGGACGAGAACGCGCCGCCATGGCGCGCCTCCGGGAGGGTACATGCGGACGGCGAGTTCTCCGGTGAGCACCAGAAACGCCACAACAACCAGTCCCACCACTGCGCCGACTACTAGGCTAAGGACCAGCGAAAGCTGATTCTCATTTCCCTGGATGCGGGTCCACCAGATCAAGAAGCGTTTTTTCACCGTTGAATTGTGGCTCCTATAATCAAGATATGCGCAAGCGGTACCTGTTCGCCTCCGGTGTAGTGCTGCTGGCCATCCTGGTGACGCTGGTGGTATGGCAGGCCTCCTTCAACTTCGGCGAGTACGGGCCGGCCGACACGGCGCAAACGTTTGTCTTTTGGGCCGTTTCGACGCTGATCTTCCTGCTCACCGTGACGCTGGGGTTCATGCTGTTCCGCACCGGCGTGAAATTGTATTTCGAGAGGCAAAACGATCGCGAAGGCTCGCGCATCCGGACCAAGCTGGTGCTGGGCGCGCTCGCGCTGAGCCTGCTTCCGGTGGCGTTTCTGGTCTCCTTCAGCTACGGCGTGCTGAACCGGACGGTCGACAAATGGTTCACGCGGCCCGCCGAGGGTATCAAAGTGAATCTGATCGACACTGGAGTCGCCCTGGGAGACGAGGTGCAGAATCGCGCACAGGTGCTTGCCAGCTGGATCGCGACGCTACCGGGTGTGGACGCCGAGGATTCCGATTTTTCCAAGCTTTGCGTAGAGAACCGCATTGCGGAATTGCGCGTCGAATCGACAACGGGCATACGCACCGTCTGCGACAGCAGAGAAGGGTCGAGGCAGCTGTTTACGGCGCGCGCGCCGCTGGCCGGCGGTTCCACGGTGGTGGTGCGCCTGCATCCGCTGGTGGATCTGGAACAGAAGCAGCGGGAAATCACCAAGTATGTGCGCGAGTACGACCAGCTCGCGGCAAACAAGAAGAATATCCGCACGCTGTACCTGATGTTCATTTTGCTGATCACGCTGTTCGTGCTGTTCGTGTCCACCTGGATTGCGCTGCTGCTGTCGCGGCAGATCAGTACGCCGATTTCGGCGCTGCTCGGCGCGGTGGCCGAGGTGCGCAAAGGGAATCTTGACTACCGGGTCGCGGTGAAGGCCATGGACGAGCTGGCCACGCTGGTGCGCGGCTTCAACGAGATGATGCACGAGCTGGAGGCGAACGCGCGGGAGTTGGAAAATCGCCGCCGGTTCACGGAGGCGATTCTCGAAAGTATCCCCACCGGCGTGATTTCGCTGGCTCCGGACGGGCGAATCCAGCGCACAAACCGCGCACTGCGCGGCCTCTTCGCCGAGGAGCGTGTGGAACGTGCCTCGCGGCTGTCCGACCTTTTTCCGCCCGATGACGTCCTCGAGATCGAGTACCTGATGAAGCGCGCGCGCCGGACTGGCGTCGCGGCCAGCCAGATCGATCTGGAATGGCGGGGGCAGGTGTTCCATCTGGCGGTGACTGTTTCCGCGCTGCCTTCCACTCCGCCTTCGGCCAACACCGGCTTCGTGGTGCTGGTGGAGGATACCAGCGAGTTGCTGCGTGCGCAGAAGGCCGCCGCCTGGCATGAGGTCGCCCGGCGCATCGCCCACGAGTTGAAGAATCCACTCACGCCCATCGCCCTTTCGGCGGAACGGATCGCCCGGCTGTTGGACCGCGGCGCTTCGACCCCGGAAATGCAACGCATTATCCGCGACTGCGCAGCGACGATTTCGCGCGAAGTGGAATCGGTGAAGAGTCTGGCCGACGAGTTTTCGCAATTCTCCAGGTTTCCCGCGGCGCAGCCCGTCGCCTGCGATCTGAACGAGATCGTCCGCAACGGCCTCGGTGTGTTCGCCGGCCGGCTCACCGGCATCGACCTGCGTGTCGAGTTGTCGCCGAATCTGCCCACCGTGGACGTCGATCCGGAGCAGTTCAAGCGCGTTATCGTCAATCTCGTGGACAACGCAGCGGAAGCCATGCGAGATTCGCTGGTGAAGCGCCTGCTCGTTTCGACGCAGGCCACGGGGTCCGATACGGTGGAGTTGCTGGTGGCCGATACCGGCTGCGGCATCTCCGCCGGCGATAAGGAAAAGTTGTTTCTCCCTTATTTTTCAACGAAGGGCCGGGGCACGGGCCTCGGGCTTGCCATTGTGAATCACATTCTTTCCGAGCATCACGCGCGAATCCGGGTAGAGGACAATCGTCCGGCTGGTGCGCGTTTTTATGTCGAGGTTCCCGTAACGGTCGCCGCCGAAGCCGAGGTGCGGGGGTGAAAAATGTGCGCGTGCTGATCGTCGACGACGAACCCGGTATTCGCGAATCGCTGCGCGGCGTGCTCGAAGACGAAGGATTCCTTTGCGCCGCGGTGGAAACCGGCGAGCAGTGCCTGGAGGAACTCGCGCGGCAGACTTACGACGCGGTGCTGCTCGACGTGTGGCTGCCGGGTATCGACGGCATGGAGACGTTAGCGCGGATTCAGGAAATCCCCTTTGGGGAAAGGCCCGAAATCGTGATCATTTCCGGCCACGGCACTATCGAGACGGCCGTGAAGGCGACCAAGCTCGGCGCGTTCGACTTTCTGGAAAAGCCGCTGACCATCGAAAAGGTGACGGTTGTGCTGAATAATGCCGTGCAGCAGCGGCGCCTGGAGATGGAACTGGCGGCGCTGAAGGAATCGGGCGGCGCGAGGTCCAATATCATCGGCGAAAGTGTTCCGATGAAGGCTCTGCGGCAGCAACTCGCGCTGATGGCGGCCACCAACGGGCGCGTCCTGATTTTCGGCGAGAGCGGAACCGGGAAGGAAGTGGTGGCGCACGCGATTCACGCGGCAAGCGCCCGTGCAGCGGAGGCGTTCGTCGAGGTGAACTGCGCCGCGATCCCTGAGGAACTGATCGAAAGCGAGCTGTTCGGGCACAGGAAAGGCAGCTTCGCCGGCGCCAGCGAGGATAAGGTCGGCAAGCTCGAAAAGGCGCACGGGGGCACGCTGTTTCTGGACGAGGTGGGCGATATGTCGCTCAAGACGCAGGCCAAGGTACTACGCGCGCTCGACGAGCAGCGGTTTGAGCCGGTGGGAGCGGCCGAATCGGTGCAGGTGGACGTAAGAGTGGTGGCGTCGACCAACAAGAACCTGGAAGAGGAGATCGAGCGCGGCAATTTTCGCGAGGATCTGTTTTACAGGTTGAACGTGATTCCGTTCCATGTGCCTCCGCTGCGGGAGCGGATCGAGGATGTGCGCCTGCTGGCCGAGCACTTCTTAAAGGAATTCACGACTGCCTATGGGCGCAAGCCGAAAGAGCTGACCGAAGAGGCTCTGCGCGTGCTGGAAGAGTACCCGTGGCCGGGCAACGTGCGCGAATTGCGCAATCTGATGGAGCGCATCGTGATTATGAACCCGCAGGTCCGCATCGATGCGAGGCACATCCCGCTTGATCGTGGGCGGCGCGCCGTGTTTGACCGTCCAGTGGACCGCTTCGGCAGCCTGCAGGAAGTTCGCGAAGCGGCCGAGCGCGACTATATTCTGAAGAAACTGGAGGAAGCCAAGGGCAATGTGACGCGCACGGCAGAGTTGCTGGGGCTGGAGCGGAGTCATCTGTACCGGAAAATGAAAGCGCTCGGGATCGCGCCGAAGGAGTGATTTTCGTTTTCGTCCCCGCACTCACGTGCACGGCTGCAGCTCCTGGCCTCAGCCAGGGGACAGATCGCAAAGTCGATGTTATCCGCCGGCGTGGATATGCTCGGCGTGTTGCAAGGCCGCCTCGATGTGCGGCAGGATGTTTTCTTTCCCGATGTGCTCAATGAAGTCGCTGCGATTAAGCAGCAGCGCCGGCTGGCGGCGCGCGCCGCAGAGCAACATCGTGCGGCCGGATTGTTTTAGGCGGTCGTTCAAGACCTCGAGTTCATGGAGACCCGTCGCGTCGAGCGCAGTCATGTTGCGCAATCGCACGATCACCACCGGCGCGTAGCGGGAAATATCGGCTGTTTCCTCGCGCAATTTATCGGTAGTGCCGAATAAGAAAGGCCCGTGAATGCGCAGGATGGTGACGTAAGGCGGCACGTCCTTGTCCTGTAAAATGTGCGGGCGTCCATCCTCCACGTAATCCGGCGTCACGACGGCGACCGTGGTGGTTTGCGAAACGCGATAGATGTACAGCAGGGCGGCCAGTCCCATGCCCACTTCGACGGCCACGGTCAGGTCGGCCACCACAGTGAGCGTAAACGTGATCAGCCAGACGGAGCGCTCCGGGGTGTCAAGCCTGAGGATCGCGGGGATCTCACGCCACTCACCGATGTTATACGCGACCACGAAGAGCACTGCGGCAAGCGTTGCCAAAGGGATGAATCTCGCGAAAGGCGCGAACACGAGCACGATTGCCAGCAGCGTCAGCGAGTGGATGATTCCCGCCACCGGAGTCTTCGCACCGGAACGAAAATTGGTTCCGGTGCGCGCGATCGCGCCAGTGACCGGGATGCCGCCAATCAGAGGCACCAAAACATTGGCCGCGCCTTGCGCCACCAGCTCTGCGTTTGAGTTGTGGCGGTCGCCGCTGAGTGAATCCGCCACGACGGCGGAGAGCAGGCTTTCGACCGCGGCCAGGATCGCTACGGTGAATGCCGATGGGATCAGCGGAAGGATCAGATCGGCGCGGAACGGAGGAATGTGAACGGGCGGAAGGCCGCTGGATAAGCCGCCGAATCGCGAGCCAATCGTCGCCACCGGTAAGTGAAAGACCGCGACGGCGAATGCCCCCACCAGCATCGCGACAATGGAGCCGGGCACGCGCCGGACCAGCTTTGGCACGATGATGATGATCAAAACAGAGGTAACGGCAAGTGCGGCGGAGGGCCAGTCGATCGCATCCAGATGCGTGGCGATGGCCTGCATGCGGGCGATGAATTCGCTAGGGTTCTCCTTCATCTTCATGCCCAGAAAATCCTTGATTTGGGTGGAGGCAATCAGCAGCGCGATGCCGTTGGTGAAGCCGATAACAACGGGGCGGGGAATGAAGCGGACCGCGATGCCCAATCCGGTGATCCCAAGGAGCAACAGGATGACGCCGGCCATCATCGTCACCATCAGAAGGCCGGAAAGGCCGTGTTTGGCGATGATCGAGGCAACGATGACGACGAAAGCTCCAGTGGGTCCGGCGATTTGCAGCTTGGAGCCGCCGAGCAGGGAGACGACGAGGCCGCCGAGAATCGCCGTGTAAATGCCGGCTTGCGGAGTCACGCCCGATGCGATGCCGAAGGCCATCGCCAGAGGCAACGCGACAAGGCCGACGGTGACGCCCGCGATCAGGTCCGAGAGAAACGTCTTGCGTGTGTAGCTGGGAAGCACTTCCAGCAGCTTGGGCTTCCATTTTTCCCAAGGGATCCGGTTCAACTCTTTTTCCCTTCTCTCTTGATTTCCTTGAGCAGCGTGGCCGATTCGAAGAGTTGAGAGTAAAAATAGTCGCGCAGCAGGAGTAGCACTTGTTTGAGCACGGGATCGCGCAAGGAGTAGTAGACCTGATTGCCCGCCTTGCGGGCCACCACCACCTGGCGGGCGCGCAAGACAGCCAGATGCTGGGAGGCATTGGCCTGTTCGAGGCCCAGCTTATCGATCAGTTTGCCGGCGCAAAGTTCACGCTCGCCCAAAGCCTCGACGATGGCGATTCGCGTAGGGTGTGCCAGGCCCTGAAAGATCCTGGCTTTGAAGTGGCGCAGTTCGTTGGTCACTGCATATTAGTATATTCGACTATTGATATATATGTTGTACTCGGAGTATGGAGCCGAATCGCGAGCGGGCGCGGGCACTGGCGGCGGAATCGCTAAACGCGGGCGATCCCACCGGATGGTTCGACAAGCTTTATCAAGAAGGAATCGAGGTGGTTCCCTGGGCGGAGCTTCGCCCGAATCCCAATCTGGTGCAGTTTGCGGGGGCCGGCAAGACGGCCCTGGTGGTCGGCTGCGGCCTCGGCGACGATGCCGAGCAGGTGGCGGCGTGGGGATTCAAAACCATGGCATTCGATGTTTCTCCGACGGCCATTGAGGCCTGCAAACGCCGGTTTCCGGAGAGCCCAGTGCGTTACGAAACCGGAGATGTTCTGGCGCCGCCCGAGAAATGGAAACGGCAGTTCGATTTTGTATTGGAATCGTACACGGTTCAGGCGCTACCGCCGGATGTTCGCGCGCAGGCGATCCGCGGCGTGGCGTCCTTCGTGAAAGATGGCGGAATGCTTCTAGTAATCGCGCGAGCGCGGGAGGAGAGGGATCCGCCAGGGGAAATGCCTTGGCCGCTGACGCGCCAGGAACTGAACCTCTTCACGGAGTTCGGGTTAACCGAGACGTCGTTCGAGGACTACATGGACGGCGAGACGCGGCGATTCCGCGTGGTGTTGGCCCGCTGATTTAGCAGAGCTACTTGAATAGCTCGTTTACCGGGTTATAAAAATCCGGACCTAGCGACTGAGGGACGAACTCGAAGCCGCGATGGAACGGGTCGTTGTAGCAGATCGTGGTCCAGTCGATGCCGAGGGCGGAGTAGATGGTCGCCTCGATGTCCTCCGGATTGACGGCGCGTTTCTGGGACCATCCGGGGTCGACGATGTTGGCGCCGTTGGCGTCGGTCGCGCCGATGATGCGGCCCCCTTGCACGCCGCCGCCCGCGAAGAACGCGAACTGGTTCAGCCAGTGGTCGCGGCCGAGCGCGGCAGTGAAGTTCGGCGTGCGGCCAAACTCGCCGCAGGCGACAATCAACGTGGAATCCAGCAACCCGGCCGCCTGCAAGTCGCCCATCAACGCCGAAACACCTGCGTCAAACTGCTTGCCGAGGCTGAAAATATTCGTGCCGTTTTTATTCTGCGCCTCGCCGTAAATGTCGATGTGCATGTCCCATCCGCCGATCGTGACCTGGATGAAACGCGTGCCCATGTTTGACGCCAACGCCTGCTTGGCGACGACCAGCGCATTGCCGAAGCTGCTGCCGCCATAGCGCGTGGAATCGGCCGAGGAATACGTGAACACACTCTGCACCTGCGGGTTGTACATCAGGTTGGTGCCGAGCGAATAGAGATTATCCATGTCGACCACGCTCTGGCCCATGGGCGAGTTGACCCGCAGAGCATCGTCCTCGGCGTGCATCTGGTTGTACATTTCCTGCCAGCGGGCCTGGCCCAGGGAGTTGGTGGCGTTGGGAAGGCCCGCAGTGGTGGGATCCACCTTGAACGGCGCGTAGGTTGCGTCGAGATAGCCGGAACTCACCCCGCCATCGGAGTTCAAGGCCAGGAACGTTGGAAGGACGTGGCTCGGCTGGCGCTGAGCGGCCATCTGCATCGCCACAATACTGCCGATGTTCGGCGCGATGTTGCCAAGCGCGGCGGCTGGATTGCGTCCAATCTGCACCCAAGTCTGGCCGAGGCTGTGAACCAGCGCATGGGCCTGCAGCGAGCGGATGACGGAAAACTGGCTGGTCATCGCGCTGAGTTTGGGTAGGATTCCGGTGGGCCAGAGGCCTCCGTTCACGGTCTGCGGGGCCGCCGCAGCGGGTGTGACGCCTACGGTGTTCTTGAAGTCGAAGGTATCCACATGGCTGGGCGCCCCAGCCATCAGGATGAAAATCACGTTCTTGGCTGTATTCAGGGTGCTCATGCCCTGGCTGGTGCAGGTTCCGGACTGCGCCTTGGCTTCCTTAGCCAGGAAAGACGCGGTGAGGCCCGCGCCAGCCAGCCGGAAGAAGCCGCGACGGGTCCAGTGTGGGCGGCGGAAATAGGCGGGGCGCGCCACGGGGTTTGAGGCCAGGACTTTCTTGATCATGTCTTTGTTCATGGCGGGCTCCTTCTAGTAATTAAAGATAAAGTCGACCTTGTTGTAGAGCGTCCACATCAGCTCCTGCATTTTCTGGGTGCGGGTTCCGCTCGACAGGAACGCAGTGGCCGAAGTGAGTTCGGCCGGCGTGGGATAACGCGACAGAATATTGATCCAGAGCAGGTTGATCGCGCCGGAGTTGCTCGCTGTGGCGTTGGCCAGGCTTAGCAGACTCTGCGCGGAGCCGGTACCGGTGGACACCAGTTTATTCATGACGTTGCCGTCGTTCATCAACGCCAGCGTCTGCTGGATGGAGCCGTCTTGCTTGCGCGGCTGATCGTCGCGATTGCCCGGCAGGAAGGAGGCGAGTAGCGTGCTGGTCTCCTTCGCTGGCTCGGGATACTGCATCGCCCAGGCCGAAGTCGTTCCGTTGTCGAACGTGAACTTATTGGGGATGTTCGCGGAGAGAGAAATGGAATCGGCAATCTCCTCGCCCCACAGGCGGCGGACCAACTTGCGAGCGAATAACGGCTGCCAGGCGACGTTCCAGACGTTCGGGTCGTATTCGGAGGACAGCTGATAGGCCTGGGAGTTTACGATGGTCCGCATCACGTGCTTGATCGAGTAGTTGTTGGCGATGAAGTCGCTGGTGAGCGCCTCGAGCAACTCCGGATTGGATGGTTGCAGAGTCCAGGGCGCAGGCGGAGGATTCATCGGATCGAGGCGTGCCGGATCGAACTGATCGGGCGGATCGACAATTCCCATGCCAAAGAAATAGGCCCACAAATAGTTCACTGCGGCTCGCGCGAACTGGCGGTCGGCGATCACCTGCGCGGCCAGCGACTGGCGATAGTTCAGGCCGGACGTTGCGCCTGTCCCACTGAACGGATAGCTGGGGGCTACAGAGGTGATCTTTCCCACCGGCTGACGCGGCGGACGGTTACCAGTGGTGGTATTGAGCGCGTAGTCGGTCTTGAAGGCGTTGTCGTTGGCGTACCAGTAGGTGGGCGTGTTCGTGCCGGGGGTCACGGCCGGGGCAGACAGGCCGACATGGGAGTAGAACGACGACATGCCCCAGGCCTGCATGCGAGTGAAGTTCTGGCCCCACAGGCTGATATTGGTCAAGTGGCCTCGTCCATCGTGGCAGAGCAGGCAATTGATGTGCGAAATGCCGAGGAAGGTCTCAGCCACGGCGGCCGCTTCAGCGTCCCAAATATCCTGATTCGGACCTCCAGTTACGCGCGAGGTGATGATCCAGTTGAGTTCGCCCTGGGTGTAGTTGTTGGTGCCCTGGGAGGCGATCAGTGCCTGGGCCACCTGATTGTACGCCGTGTCGTTGGTCAGGAAGTTGCGGATGTAGGTGTTGAATCCGTCGCGGCCACCAGCGTAAAGCGTCGTGCCGGTGCTGGGGAAGGTGGAGGCGGACTTGAACTGGTCGCCGTAGAACATGGTCCACTTGTCCAGCCATTGCGAAGTGGCGAACAGGGTTTCGATGAGGTCAGCGCGCTTGGTCGGGTTGGTGCTGTTCACGAAACTCGTGACCTGCGCGGCGGTGGGGATGCGCCCGGTCATGTCGAGGTAGATGCGGCGCACGAATTCATAATCGTTGGTCATGCGCGCAGGCGTGACGCCCGCCGCCTTCATCGCGGAGAAGAGGTAGCTATCAATCAGGTTTGTCGAGCTGCTTCCCGAAGTACGGCTGCCACCGGGAGGCGAGGCCATCGTCACAGCGTTCGCGCTCATCGTGGAGGCGCGCATCGCGCTGACCTGTGCCGTCATTTCGCCGAGCCGCGCGGCATGCAACGCCTGATTCATGTATTGCTCGCGCTGCGGTCCGAACAGGGTGCATTCGGCGTGCTGGGTTACGGAAGCCCCTTCGGCTCGTTGAACGTGCTCCACAGGTTGCTGGGCTAGAAGGGCCAGTGCGCCGGCACTGATCAGACCTACAAACAAGGGTATAAGGATAAGAAAACGCTTCTTCAAAGGAGTGCTCCTCCGCCGTTACAGTCTCTCATGGGAAACACGGATTTTCCATGGGAGTTGCCGGAACTAAGTAATCTTTTTCGTATATGGCGCATCGCGACCCGAGCTAAGTTGGGCTAGAGTGGGTTAGATAAACATGACGGGGAAACGATTGAAGTCAGGGTGGTTGCTTTGGGCGAGTGCCTGTGCTGTTGCTGGATGGGGACAAGTTTCGTCAAATCAATCATTAACAGGGAAATACTACTTTCGCGAAGTACTTCTGGTCACCGATGGTTCCAGTATTCCGAACGTGACAAACGCGTTCAGCGGCCAAGGCACGCTCACGCTCGATGGGAGTGGAAATTTTACGGTTAGCGGGCAGCAGCTGGTAGGGTCCACCCCGGCGCAGATTCTGACGGCCAATGGGACCTATTCGGTGAGTCCCGGGGGATTTGCGACGCTGACCAATCCTCTCAAGGCGGGGGTCACGATCAACGCACGGCTCGGGCAAGGGGTGTTGGTGGGCGCTTCGACGGAGGCGGGACCGACTGTGTTCGATATGTTCATCGCGATTCCGGCCGGGACGAATCCGGCGTCGAACGTATCGCTATTGGGAGCCTATTGGATATCGAGCCTGGAGTTTCCAGGCGGCACGCTCTCCGCGGTCCGCAACACAAATTTCAAGCTGACTTCGACCGGTGCGGGCACCTTCGCCGAGAATACGGTGACTGGGCAGGCGGCCAATCTCGACAATATCTTGATCAACCAGACGGTAAACGGGATCACCTATTCGATCTCCTCCGACGGGTCAGGGACGATGACGTTTCCTCTGGCCTCGGGATTGAACGGGAACCAGCAGTTGATCTCGGGTGGCGAGAATATCTTCCTGTCTCCGGACGGATCGTACTTTATCGGAGGATCGACGGCGGTGGGCGGGCACGGGCTGATCGTCGGCGTCCGGAACTGGGGCAATGTCACAGCGACGAACGCGAGTTGGAACGGATTCTCCTATGCGGCAGGCATGCGGGTCGATATGGCTCCGACGCGGCTTACATCCGTGGTGGGCAGCGTGTATGCTGACGGAAACGGCAATTCGACGTGGGCGAGAAGAACGAAGCAGTCCGACGGGCTGCTGGATGCGTCGCCGCTGATCACTTACAATCTGAACTCCGATGGCTCCGGCGTGTACGCGTCGGCAACTGGCCATGTGAATGTCGGCGGGAACAAGACGACATTCGCCTCAAGCGGCGTGGACATCACCAGTTCCACCAGCTACGAGTTGTATTTCGGAGGCTTGTTGATCCCGCAATCGTCGACGGGAGTGTTCTTGAACCCTCAGGGAGTTCTGAATGGTGCGAGCTTCGCGCCGCCTGGGTATCCAATCTCGCCGGGCGGCGTGATGACGCTCTACGGCACCGGATTCCCCTCGGCCGCCGCGACCGCCTCGGGTCCTCCATTTCCGGCGACGCTGGGCGGGGTGCAGGTGACCGTGAACGGAACGGCCGCGCCGGTATACTCAGTGACGCCAATACAGATCAGCGCGGTCGTGCCCTTTGCGGCCACCGGATCGACCGCCACGATCGTGGTGACGGTGAATGGCGTGAAGTCGAACTCCGTGGTAGTGCCGCTAGCCCCAACCTCGCCGGGAATCTTCAGCATCCCCGCCAACGGTATCGGCAGCGCGGCAGCGTTACACGCGGATTACTCCGTGATCAGCGCGACCAAGCCGGCCAAGCAGGGCGAGATTATTTCGATGTATCTGACGGGGCTTGGCGCGACCACTCCGGCGGTGGCCGATGGAACGGCCGCACCGGGAACGGCTCCGTTCGGGCTGGTGAATGAACCCATTTCGATTTACGTCGGCGGAGTGCAGGTTCCGGCGAATCAGATTTACTACGCCGGGCTCGCCCCGACGCTTGCGGGGCTATATCAGGTGAACTTCAAGATTCCGAACGTGCCCGCGGGTAATGTCGGAGTCGCCATCGCTACGAACGAGGGGTTCACGGACATGGTCTATCTGCCGATTCTGTGAGCGATAACATCTAGTTGCCGCGCGCGAGCAGGAAAACGCGGTCCTGCGAGTAGCGGAAGAGCGTGTGGGAACGTTCAGGGTCCGCGATCAAGCCGAGCCAGCGCGTCGGGAGGTAAAAATCCGCGTCGGGATTCACGTTGACGATGGCGGAAATTTCCAAAGGCGCGTTCATGACGATCGTCGACGCGATGGCTTCCCCTGAATCGACACCCCACTCCTTCAGCCGTTTTTCGTATTCAGGCCTGAGTTCAGCGAGCCGCAGAAACTCCTGCGTGTTGATGAGAACGCCGAGTTGAACAAGATAGGGCGCAAAACGCCCCAGAATACCGGTGGTGTCGAGCACGCAGTAACGGACGCCTCGGATGGGAAGGGTGAGGCTGACGAACTCGTCGTCCGGATCGACGGAAATCAGGGAGCGTTCGCGATGCATCTCGCTGTAGGAAAGCATGGCCATGGCCCCAGGCACGGGAGGCGCCGATGGTCTCATCGACCAGGGTTGCCCGACGGCGGCCGCCTTTACGAGGAAGAGCAGTCCAACCACGGATGCGGCGACGCCCGGTTTGTCGAAAACCTTGGGGCCGCAAATGGCTCCCGCGACACAGATCGCCGGAAGGACCAGGGCAAGATACGGCAGGCTGGCCGCTTGAAACAAGCACAGCGCGGCGACGGAAGTTGCGGCCCAACAGAGCGCCAGCAGTCGCAGGGGGTCCCTCGGCCGAAAAATGCCCATAAGTGTCGCGGCCCCGAGCAGCAGTGCAGCGGGGTCCATCTGCACGAGACGCTTGAGATAGTACACGACGGGCAGATTGCGGATCACGCTATTGCGGTCCCAGTGGACTCCGGTGCTGAGCAGTTGGCTTTGAATATTCTCGGCCCAGAACCACTTGGGATGAACGAAGATTTGATACGAGTACCAGGGCGCAGTCAGGACAGCGGAGACGAGCGCGATCTCAGCCAGTGCGGCGATTTTTGGACGGCGCTCCCGCGGGCAAAGTGCCCAGTAGAGGAGGAGGGCTGCGAAGGGAAGCACTCCGGCAACGCTCTTTGCCAGAATCGACGCCGCGCCGAGAATCGCGAAGGCGAGGCGCGTGCGGCGGCGGAGAAGCTGCGGGTCGAACGCGACAAACGAAAGTGCCAGTGCCGCGGATGAGGCGCAGAGCACGTCGGTGAGCGCGACCCTCGAACATGTTTGCCAGAAGGGGCTCGCAAGAAGGACGCCGGCGGCAAGTGAAGCGGCGGCCAACGAGCGAGCCCGCGCTGCCCAGGCAAAAATCGCCGCGACTCCCGCCGCGCCGAACAGGATCGCAGGAAGACGGATTGCAAACAGGCCGAATCCGAAACAGCGGATGGAAAGCGCGGTCAGCCAGATCAGCAGCGGAGGTTTCAGCAAAAACAAACGGCCCGCGACGTGAGGCGTCGTCCAATCCACGCCATTCACCATCTGGAGCGCGGCGTGAGCGTAAGTCGCTTCATCCTGCACGCGGATCTGTGCGATGGGATCGACGTAAGCAGCGGCGATTCCAGAAGCGCGGATATTCCATGCGAGGACAGCGAAGCTCACCAGGAAAACCGCGAGGACGCAAATTTCGACCTTACGGAGTGGCGTAGTCGAAAAGTATATCGGATTGTGTTTGCCGGCTCCACGCTGTTGGCTTAACAACGTGGACGCTGGCCGCATTCAAGACATTTTGGCGAGCAGCCGATGTATCATGCAACGCATGGCCGCCGCCTGGGAACAGTTTCTGGAGAAGTGGCAGAACGCCGGACTGATCGATCCGGACGCCGCGTCGCGCATCCGCGAGTTCGAAGGCCAAGGCGGAGGCGGACCGGCTGGGTTGCGCTGGCCGGCCATAGCGGCGATTGCTTTCGGCTCAATAATGATGATCGCGGGCGTGCTGCTGTTTGTCTCGGCGCACTGGGACGACCTTGCGCCCTCCATGCGATTCGCGCTGGTGCTCCTGATGGTAGCGGCCTTTCATCTTGCGGGCGCGTGGGCGTCGCAAACGGTGGAGCCGCTGGCGATTGCTCTGCATGGGATCGGCACGGCGGCGCTCGGTGCTGGGATTTACCTAGCCGGCCAGATCTTCAACATGTCGGAGCACTGGCCCTCGGGCCTGCTGATGTGGGCCGCCGGCGCGTGGATCGGCTGGATTTTGCGCCGGGATTGGGTGCAACTGACATTCGCCGCCATTCTGACGCCGGCCTGGATCGGGTCGGAGTGGATGGATGCGCACGCGGCAAACGACGCGTATTTCGCGCGGATCATCTGCCAGGGGATGCTGGTGCTGGCGATCGCCTATTTCACCGCGCCGAAAACGCGCGCACTGATCTGGATCGGCGGCATCATGCTGCTGCCGTGGACTCTGGCGCTGATCTTCAGCCGGCAGATCGCTCCGTCGGCCGCGCCGGAAGGAGGCGCAGTGGAATCCGTACTGGCGTATGCGCTCCCGCTCAGTGTGGCGTACCTGTTGCGTCGAAAACTCGCATGGATGAATTGCGTGGCGGCGGTTTGGGTGTTGTTGCTGAATCTGGCGGCGAAAAATGCCGACAGTCCGCTGTTGTATCTCTGGTGCGGCGCGGGTGCGGCTGGGCTCGTCTTCTGGGGCATGGAGGAGCACCGCGCGGAACGCATCAACCTCGGCATGGCCGCCTTCGCGATTACGGTTCTATTTTTCTATTTCTCCTCGGTGATGGATAAGATCGGCCGCTCGGCGAGCCTGATCGGGTTCGGCGTGCTGTTTCTCGCCGGAGGCTGGGCGCTCGAGAAATTGCGGCGCAGGCTGGTGGCGCAAGTCAGGATGAGGGCATCGGTATGAACCCGCTGACCAAGGGCCTGATCCTATGCGGCGTGCAGACAGCGATGGTGCTGTCCATCGGCGGCAAGATGCTGCTTGACCGGGTGACGCAGCCGCGCCTGTGGGTACGGGTCGCACCGTATGATCCGAGCCTGCCGGTGCGCGGGCGTTACGTTTCCTTGACTGTCAACGCCGAGGCTCGCGGATTTTCTCAAGGTACTGTTTACGCGCAAGCTAATTTCTCGGTGGAGGACGGGAAATTGGTGGCGCGCCCGGCCATCATTGACGGGAACGGAGTGCTGGTGTCTAGTTCCACGGCTCCGGTGAGAATCGCCTACTTTATTCCTGACCGCGTGCCCGATCCATCGGTGCGGCCTCCCGATGAAGAATTGTGGGCGGAGGTTACGGTGCCGCGCCGAGGTCCTCCGCGGCCGATTCAGTTGGGTGTGAAGAAAAACGGCGTGCTGACGCCGTTGAAATTGAAGTGACGTGCCCCGGTGGGCCAGGGCGGTACCGGCTACCGGCAAGTTAGGGCTGCTTTGGGCTTTCCGCGATGCTGCCGCCCAGACCGGCATACGTTTCCTTGATCTTGGCCACTTTGGGGCCCGCGAAGGTCACGAACGTCACGCGGCCGGGAGGCTGACCGTAGATCCAATCCTCGTAGTCGACGCCGTCCTTGTTCTCGCGCGATTTCCGCAAGGGGCGGCCCAGCGCGAGCAGCACTTGGTCGCGATCCATGCCCTCCACCGGCTTCTTATCGAGAATCGCCTGCTTGATCTCCGGCGGCAGCGTGTCGACGTAGTTTCCCGTGGCCGTGTGTTTATCGAAATCGAGCACCGGCGCCATCATCTTCTTCACATCGGTCGAGGTGAGTTCGCCGATCTCACCCGGGAATTTGAGAATGATGCTGGTTCCGGCGGGCGCATTGGCGTCGCTGCGGGAGATGGGCGCCACGTTTCCACCGATGCCCACCTGGACGTGATCTTTCCAGGAACCCTGGCTCTTCATTCCATGGTTGATCTCAAACAAGATCGAGTTCTTCTCAATGGCGACGTGCGTGATCTGCACCAAGTCGCCGACGCGGCCAGCCGGGCCCATCTGGCGCGCCACAGCGGCCCACTGGTCCTTATCGAAGGTGCCGTCGGAGTTTAATTCGAGAGCTTTCTTGGAGCGCGGCAGCGGGTGCTTTACGGTGGCGTACTCGCTGGTGAGGCCGCGCAGCAGTTCCACTTTTTGATCCAGTGTCAGCTTCTTCTGGTCGGCCCGCAAGGCCGCGACGGCGACCAAGGCCGCTAAGATCCGAGGAGAAATTCGCGCCATACGCACCTCACTCGTCCGTTTCGGGCTGCGTCGTGAACTTGTGCAGCACGAAAAACAGCGCAACCACCGCCGCGGTGGTCAGCAGACTGCCTTCCGGCCCGTACGCTCCTCCGCTCAACAGGTCGCTGGTCTTCCAATGGAGCGTATACCCGGCTACTCCCATTGTAAACCCGCTCAAATTCTCGCCGAACAAGGGGAGCGTGACGTTCCAGCCGAAGTGCAGTCCAATGGGCAGCCAGAGCGCGTTCGTGCGCAGATAGGCATAGCCGAACAGGACGCCCCACAACATCGTGTTGCCGATGCCCAGCCAGTTCCAGTTCGCGTTGCCGGTATGTGCGAGCCCGAACAGCACGGCTGCAGGAAGAATCGTGGCGAAGGCTCCGACGCGGCGAATCAACAATTGGAACGCGTAGCCGTGAAATAACAGTTCTTCTCCGAAGGCCCCGAACAGCAATACGAGGCTCACGAAGGCAAGGCCAGGCACAACATGTTCGGCGGCGGGAGCCTTTTCAAACGACGCCGCGCCGCTAGCGATCGGAACGGCCAGAACGGCGCAGACCGCGACGGCGCCGCTGACCGTGCCGAGCAGGAATTCGCGCCGCGAGGTTGGACTCCAGGCTAGCCCGAGCGCGGACATCTTCCCGCGCTCGTAGACCCGCACTGTGATCGAATTCGCCAGCGCCGCGGCAGCAAAAGTTGCTAGAGCGCCGGTGATGAGAGGGCTGCCGGTGAGCCAGAACAGGGCGGTCGCGAAGACGTTGAGGCCCAGCCACCCGATCAGCACGAAGAGGCCGACACGCAGGATCAGGCCGAACCAGTCGGTTTTGTTTTCTTCTGGATTCATTTCCCGGTGCGAACTTGCACACCCATGCGCGCGACCTTGACAGGAAGCACGGTGGCCCCTTCGCTTTCAATGACTGATGCCACGCGAGGTCCTGCGCCGGGCTCCACCAGGAACAGGACGCAGCCGCCTCCGCCCGCGCCGCAGACCTTGGCCGCCACCGATCCTTTGCGGCGCGTGGCCTGGACCAGGCGATCGATCAGCGGCGTCGATATCCCGGGCGCGTTTTTCTTGCGATGCGACCACTCTTCTCGTAGCAGCCGCGCAACTTCGCTCCAATCCTGTTTCTCGAGGGCCGCTCGCATGGCAACGGCGATGGCGGCGATCGTGGCGAAATTCCTGTACACCTGCGTGTTGCCGTCGATGTGGCTCTTGGTCACTTCCCAGTTGTTGATGCCGGAGTTGCGAGGTTCTCCCGTATAAGCAAGCACGAGGCGGGATTCCAGTTCCTCGGGAGGAACGTTCAGGGCCACGCGGCGAATGCCCGCGCAACCCAGTTCAATGGCGCTGACGCCGCCGTACATGGCCGGATAGTAGTCCTGGCAGCCGGTGGGGACTTTAATAATGCGCGCTTCGATGTTTTGCGAGATTTCTCGCAGTTTCTCGATAGAGTGGCCAGAGTGCAGCCACTTGTTGAATGCGCTGGTTGTGGAAATGATCAGCGCCGACGATCCGGAAATGCCCGCTCCGGCAGGTGCTTCCGATGAGATGTCGAGATGAAAGCCTTCCTGGGGGCGGAAAAATCGCACAATTTCGGCCGGCAGCGCCAGAGGGTGCGACTTCCCGGCGAGCAGATGAGCGAGCGAATCGTAGGAGGCGTCGCGCTTCAGATCGGTGGAGCGAAAAGTAATCCGTTTCCCAGCGCGCGGCTCGATACGGGCGCGGGTATAGCGATCCACGGCGAAGTTCACGGTGACTGCGCCTTCGTGAAACAAGTAAAGAGGCCAGATATCGAGGGTTGAGCCGGCCATATCGACACGGCATGGGGCTTGCGAATGAATATTCATGAAGCTTGGATCAGGATATTCTATTTCTGGGCTGGAGGCAGGCTTTCCGCAGCATAACGATAAACAGGGCTGCGACAGCGAAACACACCGCTGCACCCGTCCAGGCAACCTCCGGCAGCCATTGCCCCCGGTAATAAAACAGGATGAGCAGCGCGAAGAATATAAATCGAAGCGCAATCATCGCCGCGCGGCGCGAGAAGCGAACGGCCATCCATGCTGCCATCGCCGCCACCATGACCGCGCCGCCTAAGCCGAGGGTTGCCGGCTTCATCAGGGAGGGCAAATCGAGCTGCGGAATAAACTGGCCGCGAAGGCTCAGGTACACTGTGGCGATTCCTGCGCCCGTCAACGCCCCTACGGCAGCCTCGCCGTAAAGAACACCGGTGACCACGCGCGCAATCGCGAGAGAAAACGGGGGGGGCGCGAAGCCCTCGCTGAACGACTGTGCGGCCGCCGGTCCGGCGAAGAGTAAGCCCAGACAGAGGTAAGCTCCTAGTACCTGGGGATCGAGAAAGTCCAGGCCCTTGGCCCGCGGGATCCACACGCCGAATGCCGTCAGCACCGCCAAATGGAGCAAAATCGAACGGGAACCGCCGATTCTGGCGGCAAACACCCGGATCTCAGCGAGAATGGTTTCCATTGCAGATTCTTCAGATTCATGGTACCAATCAGTCTAGGCTTAAGCGGTTGCCCTATGACGCACTTAGGGCAATTTTATCTAAGGGCAGAACCGCCGTTTTTCGGGTCATCCGGCCGATGGAATTAAGCAGAGACGGACATATTCAACCAATGCTTGACAGGCGTATCGAACCCCGGATGCTTTGCGCGGATCTTGTTGATGTGCAGTGGAAAGACCACAGGAGGCGCACGCGCCGCGGCGTCGCCAACCTGGAAGACATTTCCCTTTCAGGCGCCTGCCTGCAGGTGGATAAGCCCGTGCCGCAGGGCACGGCGCTGAAGATGACCTACCCCAACGGGGAACTGACCGGCGTGGTCAAGTATTGCGTTTACCGCGAGATCGGCTATTTCCTGGGCGTCGAGTTCCAGGACGGCAGCCGGTGGTCCCAGAGGCATTTCCGGCCGCAGCACCTGCTGGATCCCCGCCGCCTCGTCGGGCGGGTGACGAACCGGTTACGTGAAGCAAGTGCTTCCCAGGCCGCGAATTGAACCAGCCAGTCGCTCCACCGATACAATTCAGTGTGCTTAACTGAAAGTTAGCTCTCGGGCCAACTTATGCCGTCGGTGGAAAATCAATTGCCGGAGTCTGCCGAATCGCCGGCTGGGAATAAAGCACTGCCCTGGGCTGCCATCGCCTGGTTCGGCACGCTGCTGATCCTCACCTATTTCCCGATCCTGAAACATCTGGTAGAGCAGTGGTCTTATGACGACGATGTGGGTCACGGGTTCTTCGTTCCTCTCGTTTCCGGCTATATCGTCTGGACGAGGCGAGCCGAACTGGCGGCCATCGAATGGAAGCCGGCCTGGTGGGGGCTGTGGCTGATGGGATGGGCCGCGGTGCAGGCGTACATCGGATTGCTGGGCGCGGAGCTGTTTCTGCAGCGCACGGCATTCATGATTTCTCTGGTGGGATTACTGCTGGTACTGGGCGGCAAGAAGCTGGTGAGCGAGCTGGGCTTCCCGTTAGTCCTGCTGTTGTTCATGATTCCCCTTCCGACCGTGGTGTACAATCGGATCACATTTCCATTGCAGTTGTTCGCCAGCCAGGTGGCGGAACTGGCGCTTGGCGCAATCGGCATCCCCGTTCTGAGGGAAGGGAACGTGCTGGAACTGGCGAGCCAGAAACTCTCCGTCGCGGAGGCCTGCAGCGGTATCCGGAGCCTGCTGTCGCTTTCATTCTTGTCCCTGGTGTACGCTTATTTTTTCGATTCCAAGATCTGGATGCGGTGGGCCCTGCTGCTGAGTGTTCTGCCCATCGCGATTCTGGCCAACGCCGGCCGCGTGACGATCACCGGGGTTTTAAGCGAGCACAATCCCGAATTGGCGCGCGGATTTTTCCACGAAGTCGAGGGATTTATCATTTTCGCGATCGCGTTCGCGATGCTATTCGTGCTGCACATGCTGATCAATGGGATCTATCGCTGGAAGTCCGCAAAGGAGGCGCACGCTGCTTAAGTTCCTCAACTCCACGCCGGCGCGGCTGGTGACCGTATTTCTGATCATCCAAACGGCCTTGCTGTATAGCTCGATCCGCTCCGAATACATCCCTCCCAGCCGCCCGCTCAGCGAGGTGCCGCGGGAATTTGGTCCCTGGACGATGGTACAGGAAGGAAATGTGGACAAAGAAATACAGGACGTTCTCAAAGCAGACGACCTGCTGAACCGCGTTTATATCGCGCCTGGCTCTTCAGCCCAAGTGAGCCTTTTCGTGGCTTCGTTCCGTACCCAGCGCAACGGCAAGACGCCGCATTCACCCAAGAACTGCCTGCCCGGCAGCGGATGGACGCAGTTAAGCTCGGATAAGTATCCCATCAACGTGGGAAAAGCGGCGCCGATCGTGGTGAACCGTTACGTGATCTTCCACGGCGAGGAAAGGGAACTGGTGTTTTATTGGTATCAGTCCCGCAACCGTGTAGTGGCCGATGAGTTTGAAGCGAAGTTCTGGGTGCTGGCCGATGCGATTCGCCTCAACCGAACAGACACCGCGTTGGTCCGAGTCATCGTCCCGATCCACGAGAAGGACGAGGAGTTGGCGACTCAAACCGGTGTGGAGTTCGTGAAAGCCTTCTTCGGCACGCTACAGCAGCATCTTCCGTCCTAAGTCGCCGTGTGGATTTGGTCCGCGCGTAGCAGTAGACTAAACCTCATGAATCGACGCAACGCGCTGCGCGCCGGAGCGACCCTCTTTGGCGTGCCCTGGCAGAAAATTCTCGCCACTCCGGCGAACACGCTTCCTGAAGACGCACTGTTCGTCCGCGATCCGGAAGCATATTGGACCCGCATTCGCGACGAACAGTTCTTCCTTCCGCACTGGCGGTCCTTCCTGAACAACGGGAGCCTGGGCGTGCTCCCGAGGCCTGTGTATCAGACGATGGCCGCATATTTGGAGAACGCCGCGGCGCTGGAGCTGTCTTATCCATATCCGCGATGGGGCTACGAGACGCTCGACGAGGAGCGCGAGGAGTTGTCGAAGTTTCTCGGGTGCAAGAAAGACGAACTCGCGCTCATGCACAACGCCACCGAGGCAAATAGCACGGTGGCGGCGGGCCTCGATCTGAAGGCCGGCGACGAGGTGGTCATGACCAGCCAGGAGCATCCGTCAGGCAAGGCCGGTTGGGAGCAGAAGCGCGCCCGCTACGGCATCACGATTCGCGAGGTGACGATTCCGCTGCCGCCGAAAGACCCGGGCCAACTGGCCGACCTGATGATTTCGGCGATCGGTCCGAAGACGCGCGTCCTGTTTTTCAGCGGCATGACCAGCCCCACCGGCCTCATTATGCCGATCCGCGAGATTTGCGACGCAGCGCGCGCCAAGGGCGTCATTACAGTGATCGACGGCGCGCATATGCACGGTCAGATGGCTCTGAAACTCTCCGATCTCAACTGCGATTTCTTCGCGGGCAGCCCGCACAAATGGATGTTCGCGCCGGCCGGCTCGGGCTTCCTGTATATCCGCGAGGAAAACCTGGACCGGCTGTGGCCCATGAACGTCACCGGCGGCTGGGACGATAAGTCATTAAAAGCAGGGCGTTTCATGCGCCAGGGGACGAACAACCGAGCGATTTTCGAAGGCATGATCGCGGGGCTGCGCTTTGCCCAGTCCATCGGCCCGGATCGAATTTACGCCCGCATCCACCAGCTTGCCCGGCGGACCTACGAGCGTGCCGCGCGCCTTCCCTACATCGAGTCGCTGACTCCCAACGACGACCGCATGTTCGCGGCGCTGGTGGGAATCCGCTTCAAAAAGGATTCGAGCGCCGTCTGGCAGGAAACCGGGAAACGCAAGATCTTCGTGAGCGGCGGCCAGCAGATGCGGCTCTCTTCGCACATCCATACGCGACCCTCCGATATCGACGAGTTGTTCGACATCATCGAAAGCAAAATGGGCAAGGTATGAAACTGTTCGCACTTTGCGTCATCGCCGCGGCCGCGCTCGCCGCCGATCCGAAGCTAACCGATCTGGCGCGTGACGCGGCCAGGATTCGCTCCACCATGAAGGCCGAGGATTTGCAGAAAGGGGTGGCCTATCTGGGCGATCACGAGCAAGTCCTGTTCGCCATCGAGACGGAAAAGACGCCCATGCTGGTCACCGACGACGATAAGCCGGTGGCGATGACGCGCGTCGATCCGACGCTGTGGGCCACGGTGGCGAGGCTTTCGGCCGGCCGCTCGCATCAGTTCCATTACGTGATCGACGGCGCGCCGTTCGGCGGAAGGCTCGATGTGCCGGTGTTCATGCCATCGTCGTACGAGCAGCCGGACGTGCCGCAGGGCAAGATGTCGGAGAAGCTGGTGCATACCAGCAAGATCTATCCGGACATGCAGAGCGATTACTGGATCTACGTGCCCGCGCAGTACGATCCGTCGAAGCCCGCCGCGCTGATGATCTGGCAGGACGGGCAGGGCCACATCGCGCGCAACGGCCGCCGGACGCTGAACGCCCTAGACAACCTGACGTATCAGAAGCGCATTCCGGTGATGATCAGCGTGTTCATCGCCCCTGGCAAGGTGGGCGACAAAGCAATGCGCAGCGTCGAATACGATTCACTGAACGACACCTACGTTCGTTTCGTCGACGAGTTGCTGGAAAACGTATACGCGCAGTACAACATCCGCAGGGATTCTTATAGCCGCGGCATTGCCGGCGAGTCTTCAGGCGGGATCTGCTCGTTCAACGCGGCCTGGCAGCATCCGGAAAAGTATTCGCGCGTGCTGTCGACCATCGGCAGCTACACCAGCATTCAGTGGCATCCCGGACAGCTCGACGGCGGTAACGTGTATCCGAACAAGGTGCGTAAGGAAGCCAAGCGCAATATTCGCGTCTGGCTTCAGGACGGCAGCGAGGATCTGGAAAATGAGCACGGCAGCTGGCCTTTGCAGAATATCCAGCTCGCCAATTCGTTGAAGATGATGGGCTACGATTTTCATCTGGCGTTCGGCAACGGCTCGCATAACGGCGCGGAGGCCAACGCGCAGCTTCCCGAATCGCTTTCCTGGCTATGGCGCGACTACGATTCCGCCAAGACGCAACAAGTTTACGAACAGGACGCCGCGGAAAGAACAAAGCCGATGTTCCGGGTTCACATCTATAATCGGTAATCATGTACTTCCAGCAGTATTACCTGACCTGCCTTTCACATGCATCCTACATGCTGGGCTCCGAGGGCGTCGCCGTTGTGGTGGATCCGCAGCGCGACGTGAATCTCTACATCGATGAGGCGGAGCAGCAGGGACTGAAGATCGAATACATCATCGAAACCCATCTGCACGCCGATTTCGTCAGCGGTCATCGCGAGCTGGCGGAACGGACCGGGGCGAAGATTTATCTCGGCGCGCGGGCCGGCGCGACGTTTCCGCACGTGGACGTGCACGACGGCGATGAAATCCGCTTTGGCCGGGTGGTTCTTAAATTCTTGGAAACGCCGGGACACACGATTGAGAGCGTATCGATCGCCGTTACCGATCTGGACCGCCGCGAGACTCCATACGCTGTGTTGACCGGCGACACGCTGTTTATAGGAGACGTGGGCCGTCCAGATCTTTCGCCGGATCTCACGGCGCAGCAGCTCGCCGGGATGCTGTATGACAGCTTGCATGAAAAAATCCTGCCGTTAGGCGACGATGTCGAGGTCTATCCGGCCCACGGCGCGGGCTCCCTATGCGGCAAGCAGATGAGGCCGGAAAGGCAATCGACGATCGGCAAGGAGCGCGCGCTCAACTATGCCCTGCGCGCGACATCGAAGGAAGAGTTCGTCCGGCTGCTGACGGCCGAACTGCCGGAGCGTCCCGGATATTTCGCCCTGGACGCCGCCATCAATCGCGAAGGCGCGCCTGCGTTGAAGGAACTGCCGCCGCTGGCCGAATTCACGACGGCCGAGGTTCTCGATCGACAGCGCAACGGCGCGATTGTGTTGGATACGCGCCCTTCGCAGCAGTTCTTCGCCGGCCACATTCCCGGAGCTCTGCACATCGCATTGTCGGGCCAGTATGCGTCGTTCGCCGCCACCATTTTGGGCCTCGCCAAGGATATTATTCTGATCGCCGAGGACGAGGAACATCTCGAAGAATCGCGCATGCGCCTGGCGCGGGTCGGCATCGAACACGTGATCGGGTCGCTTAAGGGCGGCATGCAGTCCTGGACGGGCCCGGCTGAGGAAATTCCTCAAATTTCCGTCGACGACCTGAACCGCGAAAGAGAGCACCTGCAGATTGTGGACGTCCGCCGAGACGCGGAATTTGCGAGCGGCCACATCGCCGGGGCGACGCTGATGCCTCTGCACAAGCTGGAATCGATGGTTGCGTCTCTCGATCCCCAAAAGCCAATCGCCGTCCATTGCAAAGGCGGATATCGCAGCGCCATCGCCTGCAGCCTGATCCAGCGGGCAGGGTTCAAAGGTGTGATGAACGTGATCGGCGGCTATGACGCGTGGCTCGCTTGCGGGCTGCCGGCTTCGGCGTGAAGCCCGAATCACAAAATCACGGCTGGCAATTGGGAGTCTGTGCGAGCAGATCCTTGCGCAGGAGCTTAAACTTCGCGTCTGTCCAGTTGAAGTAATAAGCGCCGCAGTCCTTAAAATCGGGGCACCCTTTCAGCACCAGCAGGGAGCTGTCGCGGCGAAAGGCGATTCCAGGATCGCTCGCATCGCCCTCCAGGCAGATGGTCGCTTTAGGCAGCGATCCGAACGGAGCTTCATAAACCTTGCCGGTCTGAGCGTCGATCACGGCCATCTGCATGCAGCCTGCCCCGCATCCCCACTGTGCAATCGTATAGTGGCCGGCGAAATTGGGTCCTTTATATGCCCAGGTGCGAATCACCGCTCCAAAGTCGCGCTGGCCTGACGTGGTCAGCTTCGGCGGGGCGGGCTTGCCCTTGAAAACCGGGGCGACGGGATAATCCTCGAGCCTCGGCAGCGCTTGGGCGAGGAACGTCACAGCTGTGAGCATGATCGGAATCAAATCGCCTGCTCCGACCCCATCGCGCTGCGCCTCTTCTTGCGCCGTTCGAGGCGAAGCAGTTCGCGGCGGCGCCGCAGTTTCACCGAATCGTCCACGCGGCGCCAGAATTTGCGGAAATAGTCTCCGGCGGAAACGATACCGAACAGCATCACGGCCCACATGCCTATGGAGCCTGCCTCAGCGAGCGCAGGCCAACGGATGCCGCCGATCACGAGGGCAATCGCCGCCACCTGGGCGGCCATTTTCGATTTGCCCAGGTCGCTGGCAGCAATGGTGTAGCCTCCAGCCGCCGCGATGGCACGCAAGCCCGATACCGCGAACTCGCGCCCGATGATCAGGATCACGATCCAGGCGGGCACGCGGTGAATATCCACCAGCGACACCAGGGCCGCCGAAACCAGCAACTTATCCGCGATCGGGTCGAGCAGCGTGCCTACCGTCGTCACCTGCGACCAGCGACGCGCCAGGTACCCGTCGAGCAGATCCGTTGCCGCCGCGGCCAGAAACACGCAGAGCGCGAAAATTTCCCGTGACACCGGCATCCACCGATCCCAGTTCACGTTGGGGCCGTCCGCCAAAAGCGCGGCCACCAGCAGGGGCACCAGGAAAATTCGGGCTAGCGTCAGTGCAGTGGGAAAATTCACGCCGATGCTAAAATCATAGCCAAAATTAGAGCCGGGTGCGGTCCGGCGTCCAATCCCGCCTTAACAGGGCGAAGACGCGGATATCGTGGAACTCGCCCTGGAGCAGGTGAGCCTCGCGCGCCAGCCCTTCCTCCGTGAACCCCAGCCGGCGTGCGACCGCGCAGCTTCGCTCGTTGCCTTTGGCGCAATGGATGACAACGCGGTTCAAGTCGAAATCGTCGAAGAGGTGCGCCACCACGGCGCGGCAGGCCGCCGTCGCGATGCCCCGGCCTTGAAACTGCCGGCTCAACCAGTACCCAATTTCGCCGTGACGATTCAGCAAATCCAGCTTATGCGTGCCAATGACGCCGCAGAGCTGTTTTTCGCGCCAGATCCCGGCAACGAACCCTTTGCCGGAGGTGAACTGTTCGAGGGAGGACCTTATAAAGCTGACCGAATCCTCCACGGTCTGCGTCGCGTCCACCCATGGAAGCCACCGGCGCAGGTAGTCGCGTTCCTGATCCACCAGCGCGAACACTTGGGCCGCATGGCGTTCTTCCAGGAGTTCCAGATAAACGTCGTCGCGGACAAAAGCTCGGAACATAGATTCACTTCACCAGATACTTTTCGAGCCGCCGTTTGATGGAGGCGGGAGCTTCCGCCTCCACTTCACAGGAATCGCCAGTATAGCGCGTTGCCTTTACCCGGCCGTGCTCATGCAGCAGGTGAAGCGGAGCTCCCTCGGCGATAGGGAAATGAAAGACGCAATGCGAGAGGGGATCGAGCGAAAGAGTCTCGTCGACTTTCTTCAGCAGCGCCTCGAACCCCTCGCCGGTGAGGGCGGAGACTGCCACTGCGCCCGCCGGTTGGTGATCGGGATCGCTCAAAATCCGGCGAGCGATCGACGCGGTGTCCGGCGTGCCGGGGATCTTGTCGATCTTGTTCAGCACCAGAATCTGGGGCTTGTGCGCCGCTCCGATTTCGCTCAGCGTCGCCAAAACGTGTTCGGTCTGCGCCGGAGCTTCCTCGGAACTCGCGTCGACAACGTGCAGCAGCAACTCCGCCTCCACCACCTCTTCTAGAGTGGCGCGAAATGCCTTCACGAGAGTCGTGGGCAGGTTGCGGATGAAACCCACTGTATCGCTCATGAGAGCCTTGCGGTGGGACGGCAGCGTGATGTGGCGCACAGTGGGATCCAGCGTGGCGAACATTTTCGCGTCCGCCAGCACCTCCGCGCCGGTAAGCCGGTTGAACAGCGTGGACTTGCCCGCGTTGGTGTATCCCACCAGCGCGATGGTCGCAAGCGGGACGGCTTGCCGCTGCTGCCGCTGCGTACTGCGGCCTCCGCGCACGCGCTCCAGCAGACGGTGCAGCGCGGCGATCCGTTGATGAATCCGGCGGCGGTCCGTTTCGAGCTTTGTTTCCCCGGGGCCCCTGGTGCCAATGCCGCCGCCCAGCCGCGACATCGCCGCGCCGTGCCCGGTCAGCCGCGGGAGAAGATAGTTCAACTGCGCAAGCTCCACCTGGAGCTTTCCTTCGCGCGTTCTGGCGCGGCGGGCGAAGATATCGAGGATCAGCTGCGTGCGGTCCAGCACCTTGACGTCGAGCGCCTTTTCCAGATTGCGCTGCTGCGTAGGGGAGAGCTCGCGATCGACGATAACAGTCGTCGCGTCGTGAAACAGAACCTGGGCCTTCAGTGCCTCCACTTTACCGGAGCCGATCAGCGTGGCCGAATCGACGCGAGGACGGGATTGAATCTGCCGTTCCACCACACGAGCGCCGGCGGAAATGGCGAGCGCGGCGAGTTCTTCCATGGAGTCCTCGGCGCTGATCGGCTCCGCGCCGGCCACAGCTTTCGCTGCCCGGCCCGTCAAGTTCAGGCCGACGAGGATCGCGATTTCTTCGCCGGTTGGCAATGTCGTTTGGCGCTACTCCGAATCCGCGACGGGCACGCCAGGCGCGGCGTGGGCGGCCACGGAGGTTGCATTCAGCGGAGCCGATCCGTGGAACGGCTTCGACACCACAACCGTGGAAATGGCATGCTTGAAAATCAACTGCTCCTGATTATTGGTTTCGAGAATCACCGAGTACTTGTCGAAACTCTTGATCCGGCCGGACAGCTTCACCCCGCTCATTAAATAGATCGTCAGGAAAGTTTTTTCTTTGCGAGCATTATTGAGAAATGCTTCTTGTATGTTTTGGGCCTGCTTCTCCATGATGGTTTCTTTCATATAGGTAATGGATCAGCCGTTCCTTATTCTACCGCGTTGTCACGGTTTATTCACGCTCAATTTGTACCAGTGTTTCGCGCTGCGGCGCCAACAGTCCCTTCGGGAGCTTCGATCCGTACACGAGGCGCTCAATCACCGGAACGGCACGCCGCACGGTCTTCCCGTGCAGGATGAGGCTGCCCGCCACCAGTAACGGATGCGGAATCGCGACGCAGCAGCGCGCGCACATGTCGATTTCGCCCGCCTTGCCTTCGGCGTGCAGCCTGCGCAAGCGGCGCATCTCATCCGAATTGTTGATCTCTTCCAAACTTTGTTCGGGCAGGCGCCCGATTGGGTCGCCATCCAACATGTAGCTCTGGCAACAGGGAAACACACGGCCGTCCTGCTTCACGTAAACCGGGCCGCGCCAGAGATAATGGCACACCCGGGTGCCCGAGAACCTGCGCGGCGCCTCGGGCCGCAGGACGTTCGTCTCGTCTTCTTTAATGCGCACCTGGTCGACGCCCGGCACCTCGCTCCAGAAGCGTTGGAATTCCTCTACCTCCCCGGCGTTGTTCTGCATTCGTACCATCTGCACCACGATCTGCACCTTGGCGCGTTTTTCATGCTTCATCCGCGCAAAGCGAACAAAGTTGTCGCGCACGCGCTCGAATTTTGCGCCCTTGCGGTACATTTCGAACGATTCTTTGGTGGCGCCGTCGAAGCTCAGCGTGATATGCGCCAGCGGCGTGGCCAGCAGCCTCTCCGCTGCGGCTTCGTCGAGCAGCACGCCGTTTGTCGAAAGCAGCGAAGAGATGCCGTGGCGCTCGCAATAGACAATGCGATCGAAGATCTTCGGGTCGAGCAGAGGCTCACCCAGGCCGATCAGCATCATGTGCTCGCCGGTGTGTGCCGCTCCCTGGACCAGCACATGGAAGATCCGGTCGTCCATGTCCTCTTTGGGCTGCGGATGCGTCTCGCGCGGGCACATCGGGCAATACAGATTGCACTTAGCCGTCGTTTCGACGATGTACTCCACCGGAAGTCCGGGCACGCGGTCGCGGCGGAGAAGATAGGACCACAGGAGCTTGGCGCGATTTATAAATCTCATGCGCTTTTCCTATCATCTCACTAAGGTGGAACGGGTCCGCAAACTTAACGATCGGGAGCCGAGGGAAAACGCCCGGTATGTCCTGTATTGGGCGCAGATGAATCGGCGCGCGGAATCGAACCACGCGCTCGCGTTCGCGGCCGATCTGGCAAACCAGCGTGGCCTGCCGCTGCTGTTCTACGAAGGCCTTACCTGCAGGTACCCGTTCGCCAGCGATCGCTTCCATACGTTTCTGCTCGAAGGAGTGCCGGAGACCGCGCGGCGTCTTAAGAAGCTCGGCGTCGGATACTTCTTCTACCCGCGAAAGCGCCGTGCCGATCCGAACGATGCCCTCTATCGCCTGGCGGCTGAGGCCGCGGAGGTCGTCAGTGACGATTATCCGACCTTTATCGCGGCAGAACACAACCGCAGCGTCCCGGCGCGGCTGGACATTCCTTATTACGCGGTAGACTCCAGTTGCATCGTGCCGATGGCGCACTTCGCCAAGCAGGAGTATGCGGCGTATACCATCCGCCCGAAGATCCACAGAATCCTTGCAGAATTTCTGCAGCCCGTTGCTCCGATTCGGATGAAACACAAATGGGACGCGCCCGTCTCTCCGCTCCACTGCGAAGTGACGGACGAGAATATCCCCGCGCTGGTGGCATCCTGCGAGATCGACCATTCCATCGCGCCTTCAGTCGAGTTCCGCGGCGGGCGCAAGGAGGCTGAGCGCCGACTGCATTATTTCCTGCACGAAAACCTGCGCCGTTACGCCAAGACCAGCAATCAGCCGTCGGAAAAATCGACCTCCGGAATGAGTCCCTTTTTGCATTTTGGCCACATCTCGTCGCTCGAAATTGCGCTGGAGGCCAAACAATATGCGGAAGAGCACGACTTGATCGCGGCGGAATTTCTAGAGGAGTTGATCGTGCGCCGCGAACTGGCGTTTAACTTCGCCCGCTTCGGCTCCCAGCCCGATACACTCGATGCCCTACCCGACTGGGCCCGCGCGACGCTCAACAAGCACGATCGCGACAAGCGTGATTTTGTCTATTCGCGCGAACAGTTCGAGCGCGCCCAAACGCACTGCGAGTTATGGAACGCCACCCAGCGCGAGCTGCTGCGCGACGGCAAGATCCATGGCTATTACCGCATGTATTGGGGCAAGAAAATCATTGAATGGTCGGCTACCCATCAGGGCGCGCTCGATACGATGATTTATCTGCACGACAAATACGCGCTCGACGGCCGGGACCCGAATACGTACACCAACATCCTTTGGTGCTTTGGCCTTCACGACCGTCCCTGGACGGAACGGCCTGTATTTGGAATGATTCGTTATATGTCGCTTGACGGGATGAAGCGCAAGACGGACGTGGATGCGTATATCAACCGGATCGCCCAAGGATCGCTCTTATGACCGTCGCCATCACCGGAGCCACTGGTTTCATCGGCAAGTGCCTGATGAAAAATCTCGGAGCAGGCGCGCGTGCGGTCTCGCTGCGCGGCTCGCTCGACGGCATCGCTGGAGCCGACGCGGTGGTCCATCTGGCGGGTGAACCCGTCTCGCAGCGCTGGACCGAGGAAGTTCGAGAGAAGATCCGCTCCAGCCGGGTCGAAGGAACGCGCCGCGTGGTGGACGCCATGCGGGCCAAGCCCCCGCGGGTCCTGGCGAGCGCGTCAGCCGTCGGCTATTACGGATCGCGCGGCGATGAGATCCTCACCGAAGCATCCGCTCCCGCCAGCGGCTTCCTGGCCGACGTGTGCCTGGACTGGGAGCGAGAAGCTCGCAAGGCCGAAGAGTTCGGCGTGCGTGTCGTCTGCGTGCGCCTGGGCCTGGCGCTCGGCGACGGCGGCGGGCTTGAGAAGATGCTGGTGCCGTTCAAACTCGGCATCGGCGGCAAAATCGGCGACGGCAAGCAATGGATGGCCTGGATTCACGTGGACGATGCCGCCGGTTTGATTGAGTTCGCGCTGAACACGCCCTCGCTGCGCGGCCCGGTGAACGCCACGGCTCCGAATCCCGCTACCAACGCCGAATTCACCCGCGCGCTGGCCTCCGCGCTGCATCGCCCGGCGATCTTTCCGGTGCCGAAATTCGCCCTGCACTTGCTTTATGGAGAGATGGCGCGCATCGTTTATGCCAGCCAGCGGGTGATTCCCGAAGCGGCGTTGGCCGCCGGGTACAAATTCCGCTATCCGACGGTGGATGGCGCGCTACGGGCGATCCTTGGCTGACGCTGCCTCATTCGGCTGCCACAGCACTTCCGGCGCGCCCAGTGTGTGATTCACCCAGCGGCTCCAGACAAACAGCGCGTCGCTCAGCCGGTTCAAGTACTGAATCGCCTCGCCCGGAACTTGCTCGGTGCGCGCAAGCGAAATCAGCAGCCGCTCGGCGCGACGGCAGACGGTTCGCGCCACATGCAGCTCTGCGCTGACCCGCGTGCCTCCCGGCAGCACGAAGCTTCGCAGCGGAGGCAGGGCCTCATTCATCTGGTCGATCTCGCGCTCCAGTTGCGCGATCTCCACCGGTGTGATGCGAGGCTGCTTGGGATGCACGTCCTCCGGCAGCGTCGCCAGGATCGAGCCCAAATTAAAAAGCTCGTGCTGCACGCGCTTCAGGATATCGAGCAGTAGCCCGATCCGCGCGTTGTGCGTGACAAGCTCCTCGCAGGAGACAACCGCCAGACCGGTGAACGAGTTCAGTTCGTCCACGGTTCCGTAAGCTTCAATGCGCGCAGCATCCTTCATCACGCGCTGGCCTCCGACGAGGCTCGTCTCGCCGGAGTCGCCGCGCTTGGTATAAATGCGGTTGAGCGCGATCTTCGGGTCGTTGAAAGTTTTCTCTGGCACGTTCTTTATAGTACGGAAAAACCACGTGGCGCATTCACTCGTGCACGCCGTGGGGCGTAGAATGAAATAGCAATGGCGACGGCGACCAAATCCTATCGCACGCTCAGCGGGCTTCCCGTTGAAGCCGTTTATTCGAAGCCCATCGATTCCGGCCTTCCCGGCCAGTTCCCTTACACGCGCGGCATCCACGAATCCATGTACCAGGGGAAGCTCTGGACCATGCGGCAGTTCGCCGGATTCGCCACGGCCGAGGAAACCAATGCCCGCTATCATTACCTGCTCTCGCAGGGCCAGGCCGGATTGAGTGTCGCGTTCGACCTTCCCACGCTTATGGGTTACGATTCGGACCATCCGACCTCATTGGGCGAGGTCGGCAAGTGCGGCGTGGCGATCTCCTCGCTGGCCGACATGGAAACGTTATTCCGCGGCATTCCTCTGGCCGACGTGACGGTCTCCATGACCATCAATTCGCCCGCTTCGATTCTCTGGGCGATGTACTTAGCCGTCGCCGAGCAGCAGGGCGCTTCTTGGTCGCGCGTCTCCGGCACTCTGCAGAACGATATTCTAAAGGAGTACATCGCGCAGAAGGAGTACATTTATCCGCCTCGCCCCTCGATGCGCCTGGTCACCGATTCCATCGAGTTCGCGACGAAACACACGCCCCAGTTCAACCCCATTTCGATCAGCGGCTATCATATCCGCGAGGCCGGATCGACCGCGGTGCAGGAACTCGCATTCACGCTGCGCGACGGCATGGAGTACGTCGATTGGGCCCTTGAACGCGGCCTCCCGGTCGATTCCTTCGCGCCTCGCCTCAGCTTCTTTTTCAACGCGCATAACGATTTTTTCGAGGAGATCGCCAAGTATCGCGCGGCGCGCAAGATCTGGGCGCTCGCCATGCGGGACCGATACGGCGCCGAGCTCGAGCGAAGCTGGAAGCTGCGCTTTCACGCGCAAACGGCGGGTTGTTCGCTCACCTGGCAGCAGCCCCAGAACAACATCGTGCGCACGGCCGCGCAGGCGATGGCCGCCGTGCTCGGCGGATGCCAGTCTCTGCACACCAATTCGCTCGACGAAGCGTACGCGCTGCCGAGCGAGCACGCCGTCACCGTCGCCCTGCGCACCCAGCAGGTCATCGCGTATGAAACCGGCATCACGAACGAGCCCGATCCCCTCGGCGGCAGCTACCACGTCGAGCAGTTAACGCTCGATATGGAAGCCGCGGCCAACGAGTACATCCGCCGCATCGACGAGATGGGCGGGATGATTCCGGCCATCGAACGAGGCTTTCCGCAAACCGAAATCGCTAACGCGAGCTACGAGTTTCAACACTCGGTGGAGACGGGCGAGAGCGTCATCGTCGGCGTGAACAAATTCACCGAACAGGACGAAAGGCCCATCGAGCTGCTGCAAATCGACGAATCGGCCGAGCGGCGCCAGGTTGGAAAACTCCGCGAATTGAAGGCGAAGCGCAGCGCCGGCGCCGTTGAGAAGGCGTTAACCAATCTCAAAAAAGCCGCCGAGGGAACCGATAACACCATGCCCTTCATCCTCGACGCCGTGCGCGCGTACGCAACTGTGGGCGAGATTTCCGAAGCGTTCCGCGACGTTTTTGGCAGCTACACCGAAACCAGCGTTCTCTAGTGTTGCGGAGGCGATAGCGCCGTGTTTTGCTTGACCGTGGCGTGGGGGGCGATGTGAACTGGCGTTCCGGAGGCGAGATACGGGCGCACGGCCGCCGGGTTGGCGTATTCAAGATCGAGCCGCTCCACCGCGATCAGAATGTAGTCGCCGGCGCGCACGTTCTGGTAGTCGTAGCTGCCGTCGCTATCGGTTTCGAATCCGCGATACGCCATCGGATCGGGCGATCCATCCCTGGGGACCAGCACCGCCAGGGCTCCGGTTACGGGCTTATCGCCATTCATGACGAATCCCTTCAGCGAGCCCACCTCGCCGGACGCGGTGACGGCCAGGCGGACCGCCGCGCCGGCTGCGAGTTCGAACGAGGCGCCTTCCATTCGAGCGCCCTCGGCAGCAATTTTGGCGGCGAAGAATCCGTCCGCGCCAGTCAGTTGAATCCGCCGACGGCCTGGCACGACGTTTTCGAAGGAAAAGCCTCCGGCGGAATCCAAGGCCCTATTCATTGAGGCGCCGTTCGATTCGTCCACCAGCCTCACGTAAACTGCTCGCTGTGGCTTCGGCGCCGGATCCTGAAAGACGACGGTGCCGCTGACCGATGCTCCGGGCGCCAAGGTGAGGTCCACGCTGACATCAGACTGGCCGACGTTGATCGTCTTTCGCGCCGAGGACGTGTTGCCATTGCGCCCCTCCACCCGGACGGTGTAGAGGCCGGGAGTGACTCCGCCAACGGTCTGGTCGTCGCCGGTCAGCCAGATCTCGCGCTGAAACGTCTCGACCCCGGCGACGCCCTCTGACGTCATATACATGATCACGGATTGGCCGCGCGGATGCGGGCAATGGACATGCACATTGACGCCTGTCACCGTCTGGAGCTGGAAATCGGCGGTGACTTCCGCGCCAGGGGCAAGTTCCAAAGGCTGCGCCCCACTCGCATCACTGCCGGGATAGTAGGCAGGTGGGTAGGATCGTAGGGGTTCTCTGGGGGCGTCCGACGAATTCGCACCCGGGAGTCGGACCTGTTGCGCGCGGGCGCTGTACCAGGGTTCACCCGTCGCGACGAGGTAATAGGTGCCGCCAGTACGCTGGCCAAACCTGTATTCGCCCAGATCGTTGGTGCGAGCCCAGGCTGCGGTGCTGCGAACCTTGCGGCCCAAGGATACAGAGACGCGAATTAACTGGACGAGCGCGTTCTCCACTGGCTCACCGTGGTCGTCCGTAACTTTGCCGGAAATTGCACCCGGCGCGAACCAGCGAAAGCGGAGATTCGAGGTGTCCTGATCGGGGCCCGTGTAGATCGACACGCCGAATCCGGCGCCGGGTCCACTTTGGCCAAACGGTTGGCGCATGCCCCGATACTCAGAGTTGATGGAAAACCGACCCTTCGGCACTTCGAAGGAGAATCTGCCATCGGGTCCGGTGACGATCGCTCGCATCTCCGTGGGGCGGCCGTAGGGCTGCAGCATCACGCGCACGCGGTTCATAGGGGACCCGCTGCCCGCATCCACCACCACGCCCCCAACGGGAAATGTCTGCGCCACGGCGCATAAGGCAAATGAGGCCATCAACGCGGCGGTCCTCATTTGACGATCCTGTCCACAGTGATCTCTTGATCCTTGCCATCCTCGATATGGGCGCTCACACCGCCGCTCAGCGTCTGAAGAAATGCGGGATTTCGAAACTCCACCTCCTGCCACTTGGAGAACGCGTACACAGTGTAATCGCCAGGGGCGAGGAACGGCTGCATGAACTGCATCTTCCCTTGCCCGTGCATCTCTCCCCAGACTGGAAACATCGAAGGACCGCCCGAAGTGGCGGAGGCTGGTACCAGAAGCAACCCCGCGCCTTGCGACGCCTGCTCCACGTCCAAAGTTCCGTGCAGGGTTCCTCCGCCCGCTTTTGCCTGCACCTCGATGGGCGGGGGCACAGCACCGGGCGGCACGATCAGCTCGGGGTTCGCCAGAAGGTCCACTCCACCGGACAGAACCGACATGGGGTATCCCCCCGAGCACTGGACCCGAACGCGGTATGTGCCCGGAAGTACGTCGGCAATGGAGAACGCGCCATTTTCCTCTTCCTGCGCCGCTCTCGCGCGAATGCGCTGGGAAGCAACGCTGTGCGAACCCCCTCCGCGCTCGTGCAGAGCCACGTTGCAATCTACGGGAATCGGCTGGTTCATCTGCTCAGCTACTTCATGCGGAACCAAACCTTCCTGCTGAAGCGCGCGAGGGAAGCCTGGCATCTGTTTGACGGACAGCGGCGTTCCGATGACGCGGGTAATTCCCTTCACGGTCACTGCGGGCGCCATCGCGAGGGGAACTCCGTCTACGTCGCCTGCGCCGACGGTCACCAGCGCTTCCCCTCGGAGTTTTCCCTCTTGCGTCGCGCGCAGGATGTAGGAGCCCGGCGTCACGTCCTGAACTTCGAAGCGTCCGGTGGAGGCATTTAAAGAGGTGCGGCTCGCGGAGACGTCCTCGGTTCCTTGGAGCAGATCGAAGGTAACCGTCTGATCCGGAGCGTTGACTAGGGTGCCCCGAATCTTGAACCCCGGCTCGATGTTGAGGTGAAATTCCGCCGACACGTTAGAGCCAGCCGCAATCTCAATGGGTTGAGCCGCATCCAGTGTTCGCGAGCCGCCGAAGTAAACGGGCGCAAAGCTCTGCCAGGAGCTGTAGTAAGGCGTCGTATCCGCTACGTAGCGATACGTGCCTCCGCTCTTTCCGGCCGCTTTGATGTAATATTGGCCGCTCGCCAGATTCCAGAGCCGGTAGATGCCCCTGTCATCCGTGGCCACGGAGCGGACGGAATGGGTTTCGCGCTCGCCGTCCACGACAGGGGCTTGCAGCGCGATGATGTTCACGCCGCGCAGGGGTTCGTCGTTCTGGTCCACAACCTTCCCTTCAATGACGCCGAGCGGAGACAGTTTCACCTGAATACCGGAAACGGAAGCGGTAAGCTCGATGGATCTCCGCATTTCTGCGCCGGGCCGGAACACGAAATTAAATCCAGGCTTTTGTGCATTTAGCGAGTAAGTCGCGGGCAGCAAACCGTTAAATCGAAACTCACCGGCCGGACCTGCCTGGATGGATTTCTGAACCGGCTGCGGCATCTTGAGTGGCTGCTGAGCCTGGGACGGCTCCGCTTTGCGGAAACCCATCAACGTCACCAACGCGTATTTGATGGGTTCGCCCGTTTGCTCGTTGACCACCACGCCGCTGATCGAGAACTCTCCCCTATCTTGCGCGAGTAGTGAAAATGAAACAATAAACAGCGCTATTATCCGTGGCATATCCTGGTTCCCCAGAGCATATCACACGTTATACGGGTTTATTGGGCTGACTTCAAGGAGATTATCGTGCCCCGCTCTGGGCGAGCATCATCACCGCTGACAGCGCCGCGAGCAGGCCCAGGAACCGCGCCATCCCGGTGTTGTCGGGCTCCCACGCCGCGTCTTTGGTGAACATCCTGTAGATCGCGCCGGCCGCAATTAACAGCAGGAAAGCCTCGCCGGTAACCCACCATAGCGCCGCCGCCGTCACCAGGACCGAGAGGCGTTGTTGCCGGGTCAGCGACGTGAATCCCCTGCCGCCGTCTAACTGCCACACGGGGATCAAGTTGAACAAATTAATCACTGCTCCGAAGTGCGCAATCGCCAACCACGCCTTCGCTCCCGTGATATAACCGCCAGCCAGAGCGATCACCGCCGCGCCCAATCCGTAAATCGGTCCGGCCAAGCCCACCCGAGCGTCCTGAATCGGCGTGATGTGGAGCTGCTTCAGCCGGATAAACGCGCCAAACCCTGGGATAAACATCGGCGCGCTGGCTGGGATGCCATACTCGCGCAGCTTTAGCACATGGCCCATTTCATGGATGTAGATGGAAAAAACCATCCCCACTGCGAACCGCCACCCATAGAGAGCCCAGTACACACCCACGAACGCCAGCATCGACATCAGCGTGCTCAGCTTGGTCAGCCCGAGCAGCACCATCTTGCCCTTGCCGAGCAGCAACAGCAGCGTGGAGCCGATCCCGGCCGCGCCCTTTTTCCATCCCCCGCGCGAGCGCCGGCCCGATTTCAGATCCTCGACGTGCTCCAGGACCGCCCGATACTGATCCCCGTCCGGAGGCAGCAGCATCGCCGCGCGCTCCCAGGCATCGACGGCGGCTCCGGCTTGGTGGCGCGCTTCCGCCTGACGCGCCTCGGCCACCAGAGCCTCCAGCTCATTCATTCGCGTCAGCGACTGGCACGAGGGGCAGATCAGTGCCGATTCCTCCACCGGCGCGCCGCATTGCGGACAAGGTTGATTCACTCCCTACCAGTATCGCGTGCCAGGGGCTTGCCAATTCGGTCTATACTTAAGTGGAGGTGTTCCACCGGCTTCCCTCCCGGAAGACGGCGGAATGAATCGTTAACCGAAATATGGATCAATCCAGGATCCGGGTACTGGTGGCAAAGCCAGGCCTCGACGGACACGACCGCGGCGCGAAAGTCATCGCGCGCGCGTTGCGTGACGCCGGTATGGAGGTGGTGTACACGGGTCTCCGCCAAACTCCGGAGATGATCGTGAACGCCGCGCTTCAGGAGGACGTGCAGGTCATTGGCCTGTCGATCCTTTCCGGAGCGCACAACGCCATCGTGCCCCGCGTGATGGAGTTGTTGAAGGAAAAGCAGATGAGCGATGTGCTCGTCATTGTGGGAGGCATTGTTCCGGATGAGGATGCCGCCCAACTGAAACGGATCGGCGTGGCGCAGGTGTATCAACCGGGCGCTTCGCTCGACGCCATTGTGAATTTCATCCGCAGCTCGGTGAAGCAGACGGCCTGAATGGCTCTATCTTCGCCGCATTTGAAAACAAATAAGAAAGTAAGAATGCAAGAAAAACTCAACATTGCGGTGTTCGTCGATTACGACAACATCGAAATCGGACTCAAGTCGACCCTCCGCCGCGAGTTCGACGTCTCGCTGGCGCTGGACGCGCTGAAAGAGCGCGGCGACATCGTCGCCAAGTTCGCCTACGCCAACTGGGGCCGCCAGGACGGTGCCACGCGCCAGATGGCCGAAAATGCCGTCCAGATGGTGCAGCGGATCCCCTCGCCGCGCGGCGATAAGAACGGAGCCGATATCAACCTCGCGCTCGACGCCTTGGAGATGGCCTTCACGCACACTCACGTGAACGCTTTCGCCATCGTCAGCGGCGATTCGGACTTCATCCCCCTGGTCAACAAGCTGAAGGAATACGGCAAGACCGTTTTCGTGGTGGGCGGCAAGGCCTTTACCTCCACGATCCTGCAGCAGAACTGCCACGAATTCATCAGCTTCGAATCTTTAATGGCGGACGTGCCCACGCCCGTCCTGCTGCCTGGAGAGGTTCGCGTGCCGCGATCCGATCGCGGCGACCGTCCCGAGCGCGGACCGCGTCCGGAGCGAGGCGATCGAGGTCAGGATCGCGGCCGCCAGCGTCCCGCGCCCCTCGAGCTCGGGCAGGCCATTCCGCTAGTCGAACGAGCTCTCCAGGTTCTGGAGCGCCGCGCTGTCCAGCCGCAACTGGGCCTTTTGAAATCCACCATGCTGCAGCTCGATCCGGCCTTCAACGAGCGCGCCTACGGAGCCTCCAGCTTTTCCGATTTCGTCGAGAAGCTGAAGCGCGCCGATCTGGTAAACGTTTCCGGAGCCGGCGGGCGCTACGTCATCGAGCGCCGGACCTCCAGCACGCCGCAGGTGGCGAACCTCAAGCCGGAGGATCTGCTGCCGCCTCTGCGCGACGTGCTGGAAAATCACCGCCTGGAGCTAGAAGGCAACTGCCCTGTGGAGGATCTGGCCGCCTGGTTCAAGACCGAGCAGCCGCACTTCGACGTCAGCGCCTACGGCTTCCAGTCCTTCGTCGAGTTTCTGAACTACGCGCAGGATAAGACCGTGGTTCGCCTGGAGCCTTTCGAGGATCAGGGCATGTGCGTTTCCCTTGGTGCCGAGTTCTATCCGCCCGCCGAGCCGCCCAAGCCCGAGCCCGAAGCGGTTCACGAGATCGAAGAGGACGAGCCTCAGCCCTACGTGGAAGGCCAGCCAACCATCTTCGAGCCCAATCCTCCTCCGGCCAAGCCAAAACGGGCTCCGGCGAGGAAGCGCGCCGCCGGTCCGAAGGCCGGGGGCGCAACCCGCCGCGCGCCTCGCCGCAAGAAAACGGACGGGAACGGATAAATGGCGATCGAACGGATTTTCCCGGCATCCGTGCCCACGCCGCGGGGGCCTTATTCTCCTGCAGTGCGCGCCGGCGATTTTATTTACGTCAGCGGCCAAGGCCCGATCGACCCGGCGACCGATGAGTTGTCCCCCGGCGACATCAAGCACGAGACACGCCTGGTGCTGAATAACATCAAGCGGATTCTGGAAGGCTGCGGCGCATCAGTCTCCGATGTCGTCAAATGCTCGGTTTTCCTAAAGGACGGTCGCGAGTTCTCCCAGATGAACGAGGTCTACGCCGACTTCTTCGGCGACCAGAAGCCCGCCCGTACCACCGTGGAGGCGCAATTCGCCAACCCCGTCATGCGCGTGGAGATCGACTGCGTAGCATACAAACCGAAGTAGCTGCCCGGTGCCTGTTACGCGGAAATTTTCCCTGGCGAAGGGGACTGACCACTGTGTCCCCGACCCACAAACGCCGCACTTTCAACAAATCGTGTTCAGTGGACACAGCGGTCTGTCCCCTTCGCCAGGGAATTCCAGTCAAAGGGGGGTTGTCACACAGACTCTGACGCATGAGGCTCATTCGTACCGCAGCGCCACTAGGGGGTCCACCCGAGTCGCTCTTCGCGCCGGAATTAGCGATGCCACGCAGGCAACCGCCGCCAGAATCGCCGCGATGCTCGCGTACGTCCAGGGATCGCCGGGAGCGACCTGGAACAGCAGCGTCTTCAAGTATCTCGATAAAGCCAGCGCTCCCAGCACGCCCGCCGCTATGCCGGCCGCGGTTAAGAACATCGCGCGGCCCAGCACCATGGCCAGGATCTGCCCGCGCGATGCACCCAGCGCCATGCGGACGCCGATCTCCGGAATCCTCTGCGAGACCGAGTACGAGATCACTCCGTAAATCCCCACCACCGCCAAAATCAGCGCCAGGGCCGCAAACAAGCCCAGCAATAACGTCTGAAACCGCTTCTCCGACACCGATTGCGAAACGATCTCATCGTACGTTCGCACATTGGTGATCGGAATATCCTTGTCGATCGCCCACACCTGACGCTGTACGGCTCCGATCAGCGCCTTAGGATCGGACGCGGATCGGAAGCACAACTCGGACAATCTCACCGGATACAGCGATGTCTGCGCGGCCGGAAGATACACCTCGGGGTTCATCTTGCCCGCCTTGCCATCTCTCCGGACGTCGCTCACCACCCCCGCGATGGCGATCCACGGTTGGTCATCGTCCCGGAGGCGGAACCGCTTGCCGACCGGGTCTTGATTCGGATACAGTCTTCGCGCCAGTTCTTCGTTGATCACCGCCACCGGGAGCGAGCCGTTACGGTCGGCCGCCGTCAGCAGTCTCCCCCTCTCTAGCGTGATCCCCAGCGTGGCGAAGTAGCCAGGGCTCACCGCCTGATAATCGGCTTCGGGGCCGGACTCCGGGTGTTCCTCCGCGCGGTAATCGCTAGACCAGCCGCCGCGCAGGGGGAAATTATTGGCGAACGCCACCGCCTGAACGCCCGGCAGCGCTCCCACCCGCCCGGCCAGATCCTCGAAAAACGCCTCGCGCCGCTGGGGCGTCCCATACCCGAGATCCGGCAGCGAAATTCGCACGTCGAGCACCCGCTCGGTGGCGATGCCCAGTTCCACGTGGTTTAGCGTCACAAAGCTCTTGAGAAGCAGCCCTGCACCCACCAACAGCACCATGGAAACCGCCAGTTCAGCCACCATGAACGCGCTGCGCCAGCGCAACACGGGATTACCCGCCGATTGGCGTCCGGACGCCCGCATCGCCTCCACCGGCCTCGATTTCGACGCTTGCCACGCCGGAAGAATCCCGCAAACCAGGCCCGCTGCGGCCGACAAAGCCATCGCGAAGAACAGCACCTGCCCGTTCATCGACTCCTCTTCGAGCCTGGGCAGATGCGGCGCCAGTCCGATCAGCAACTGCTCTGTCCATGACCCGAATGCCAGGCCCGCGCCGCATCCGAGGGCCGCCAGGATCGCGCTTTGTGCCAGCAATTCGCCGATGACTCGTCCCCGGCTCGCCCCCAGCGCGAAGCGGATCGCGATCTCCTTCTGGCGTCCGATGGCCCGCACCAGCAGCAGATTCGCCAGGTTCGCGCAGGCGATCAGCAGGATCAGCCCCACCGCGCCCAGCAGAACAAACAGCGACGTGCGCACGCCGCCCGAGATGTCGCTAGACAACAGATCGGCGCCGGCCTTCAGGTTCTTGCACGCATTCGGGTATCGCTGCGCGAGGCTTTGCGAAATTCCATCGAGTTCGGCGCGCGCGGCGGAGAGGGAACCCCCCGGTTTCAACCGTCCCAGCACATTGACGGTATGGTTGCCGTGATTCGCCAACAGAACGGCGGGATACGCCGCCGGGATGTAATAGAGCAGCGGGATCGTCATGTTGAACTGGCTCGGACTTTTGAACCCAGCCGGCATGATCCCCACCACCGTGTATTTTTCGTGATCGAGCGTGATGGAGCTCTCCAGAAGATGGGGATCCCCTCCGAAGCGCGAATGCCACAACTCGTCGCTGACGATGACTACCTTGTTCGCCCCCGGATGGTCTTCTTCCGGTAGGAAAGCCCGGCCGTGCGCAGGGGAAACGCCCAGGGTCGAGAAATAATTTGCCGTCACCTGCTCGCCGAATAAGCGCTCCGGAGGTCCGCTCTCGGTAAGATTCATGCCGGTGACGGCAAATCCAGCCAAGGAGACAAAGGAATTCTTCTGTGTCCGGTAATCCGTCAGGTTCGCTGGCGAAACCGTCCAGCGGGCGGGCCAGCCGATCTTCCCCAGGCTCTGCCCGCTGGTGTTCGCGCTGTTCGGCCCGTCTCCGATTTTCTCTTCCCAGATCGACACCAGACGGTCAGGATGCGGATACGGCAGCGGGCGCAGCATCACCGCGTCAACAATGCTGAAGATCGCGCTATTCACGCCGATCCCCAGCGCCAGGGTCAGAATCGCCACCAACGAAAACCCGGGCGACTTAAGCAGCAGGCGAATCGAGTAGCGTAGGTTATTCATGTCGGTCAGGCAGGAACGGGCAAGCGGATCGCCAGTCCGAAAGAATTGATTTCGCTCACATTTGTGGCGCGCGCACGGGAAACTTCTGTCCGCTCCTGGGACAAGCCGCCCCGGAATCGGACCGTCCTCAGCCCTTTGCCTGCGGCGGCTGGTATCCCGGCGGAAACGCCGCGCCCTCGCCGAAGAAGTAATCTTCCATCTGCTTGAGCACGAACTCCTGAGCCTCAGTGGTTCCGAGGTTCAGGCGATATTCGTTCATGATCATTTTCATCTGCTCAAGCCACAGCTTCCAGGCCGCGAGGGACACGTTCTCGTAGATGCGCTGGCCCACCGGGTTGTCGAAGGGAGTCTCGTCCAATCCCGGCATTTCGCGCTGGAACTTCACGCAAAAAACACGACGCCCGGTCTTGTTCTGTTCCTCGTTCGGACGAGGGTTCATCGCACCGCTTCCGCAGCCCATAATTTCTAAGAATAGCAGCTTAGGACGCCGTCGACGCCGGAGCCTGCGCCGCGCGCTTGGCCTTCACCGCGTCCAGGTATTCCGACAGTTTCAAAGGCAGCCGGGCTCCCTTCTCCATGTGGCGTTGAACGGCCTTCTGGTACCGGCGCAGGGTCTCCCGTTTGGACGACTCGCGCAAGCTGCAACTCTCGATATCCAGGAGCAATTCCACCTCCCACGGCCGGAAGGTATTGCGGTGCATATTGCCACGAAGCAGTTCCTGAATCAGGCGGTTAAACTGCGCCAACACTGCATCGCTGTCTGGCAAGGAATCCTGCATAGGCTATCCGTACTATCGGCGTTTCATCAAGGGAATGTTAACACGTTGCGCTACAACCGCGCGTTCCTCAATCGATTCAATCAGTTGACGCTGGCAAGCCACTGATGGATTTTTTCGAGCCGCTGCTCGATTTCCGCCCGGTCGGCGGCCGCTGGCTCCAATTCCAGGTACTTTTCGAGGTCGCGACGGGCAGCCTGATATTTCTTCAACTCTAGCAACAGCGCGCCCCGGCTCTTGTACGCTGCCGGTTCCGGATAGCCCACAATCAGCCAGTCCATGGTGGCTGCGGCTCGCTCGTAGTCATTGGTGCGGAGATAGACGTGGCGCATGTTGTGCAGCATCCGCATCACGATCTGTTTTTTCGTCACCCGCGCCAGGATGGAGGGGTCGAACACCTGCGTCCCGGCAAGCGCGAAGCAGTCCCGGGCCGTGATCGGCTTTCCTCCATAGGGATCGATAAAGGTGCTGTAATTGCCGTCGTCGTACTGCATCACAAAATGCCTGGGCAATCCGATCCCGAAAAGCGGCATGTGCAGGCGCCGCCCGATCTCCATATAAAGGAGCGACAGCGTGATAGCGATGCCCGTGCGCCTTGCCAGCACCTGATTCAGGCAACTATTCAGAGGGTCGAAGAAATCCGTCTCGTTGCCGTGGAAGCCCATTTCGTCGAAGAGAAATTTCTGCGCCGTTTCGACAAAATCGCGGCCGTCGTTGAAATTGCGCAGCCGGTCGCCTAGCTGCGACGCCAGTTCGTTCAACTGATGCAGAGAGGGCTCGGGCTCGAGGGTGGGGAACTGGATGGTGGCCAGTTCCAGGGCAGCCCGGTCCAGCCGTCCTTTCACAGGGTCCTCCTCCAGGATGTGTCGCAGATGGTTCATTTCGCTCGCAAGTAGGCGTCGTCGCCGCGGATCCAATCCTCGCGGCGGGGAGAAAACAGATCAAGCACCACGCAGTCTTCGATTACCTCGACAAAATGCGGCACATTCGGCGGAATGCGGACCGTTTCACCGGCGCCGACCGTGTGCTCCACTCCATCCAGATTGAACTTGATCCGTCCGGACTGTACCATCGACACCTGCTCGTTGTGATGGCTATGCTGCGGCACGAACGCGCCCTTTTTCAACTCCAGCCGCGCGATGGTCATGTGATCGCCATGGATTACCTGCCGCACGAGGTGCGGATTCATCTGCTCTTTTTCGACGGAGTCCCAGTGGTAAGTCGGCATGCCCTTCATTTTACGACGGGCAGCGTGAGCGCGAAGTTGAATTTCAGGCAGCCGTGAGCCCGGCGCAGCGCGGCGACGGCGCCTTCCGGCGTTTCCGCGCGGCTGAAGATGAAACCGAGGTAGCTGGCGCCTTCGGGCAGAGGAATCATCGCCTGGCCTTGCTTGGCGGTAATGACCACGTCCTCGACGTCGGGAATCGCTTGCGCGTCCTCGATCCCCGAGGCGCTCTCAAAAATGCCTTCGCGAGGGATCGGGATCATCATTACGCCGTGTGCGCCCGCCTCGAGCGTCGCGCCGGAAATGTCCTCACCAACAGCATGGCGCAAAATCAGTTCTTCGAGCGACACGCCGCCCGCAAATCGGAGCACCCGGGAGCACAGTCCGCCAATGGGTCGCGCGGCGACCTCCAGCATCCAGACGCCCAGATCGTTGACGCGCATTTCGGCATGAACCGGGCCGTCGGTGAGCCCGAGCGCGGTAACGGCCTGTTGCGCGGTCTCCGAGATCGCGCGCTGCTCCGGCACGGTGACGTAAATCGTTTCCTCAAAGAACGGACCATCGAGAGGATCGGGCTTATCAAAGAGTGCCAGCACTCTCAGGCGCCCGTCTGTGACGATCCCTTCGAGCGCATACTCGTGCCCAGGAATAAAATCCTCGACGAGCAAGGGAGGCTCGGCGATATCGGCGATGCGCGCGAAGGCTCTCTTGTACTCGGAAGGATCGTTAGCGCGAATCACGCCGCGGCTGCCCGATAATCCCAGTGGTTTTAAGACACAGGGAAAATTCACGTCAACGTCGAGTTTTTCGACCAGCTTGTAGCCGGGGGTCCGCAGTCCCGCCGTGCGAAAATTCTCTCGCGCGAGGAATTTGTTCCGGGCCGCGTGCACCGCTTCGGCCGGACTGAACTTCAGGCCAAGCTGCTCGGCAAGAAACGCCGCCGCATAGGCGGGCTTGTCGCCCACTGCCACGATGCCATCGAAGGGTCCACGCGACTCCGCGTGCTCCAGCCCATCCGCCGGATTGTCGAAGCGAACGGGAATGGCATTGTCGCCCCAGGGATCATCGAGGGAATGACAGCGGTCGGTCGCGGGGACAATCTCCAGACCGATCTCCTGCGCAACTTTCGAAAACACGCGCGTCTGATAACCGGTGGTGGCGGCTACGAGGAGAACCCGCATGTTTCGATTTTAGCGGTTGATCTTCACGCGGAGCCGGACTTCGGCCTGCTGCTCGGGGGACAAGCCCCACATCTCGGTTCCATGAACCCGGCCGATCAGCACGTTTCCAGCGATACCTTCGAAGGCGGCGTTCTGTTTGAAGTTGCGGGCGGCGCCATTTTCGTTGACCTGCGCCGTGTAACCTTCGCCCAGCTGCGGATCGAAGGATTCAAAGTGCCCGCCGACTTCCTGCCTCGATTGCTGAAAACAGATCGGCCCATTGGACTTGGTGATTCCACAGGTACCGTCGGTGGCCACCAGGATGTACTCGTGAACTTTTGCCATTCGGGTGAGTGGGGCGTCCAGAATAGGACGCCCCGGACTCTTACTACCAGCGCTTCTGGCGTCCGCCGCCACCGCCACCGCGGTTGCCGCCGAAGCCTCCGCGATCTTCCTTCGGGCGCGCTTCGTTGATGGTCAGGTTACGGCCGTCCAGCTCATGGCCATTCAACGAATTGATAGCCCTCTCGGCTTCCGCGTCGCCGGCCATTTCGACAAATCCGAAGCCCTTGGCCCGGCCTGTGTCACGATCCGTGACGATGCTGACACGGTCGACGGCTCCATACTGTTCAAACAGCGAACGAACTGCATCTTCGGTGGCCCCAAAACTGAGGTTTCCCACAAATATATTTTTCAAGTGAATCTTCCTTTGGTAACGAACGGTGAATCGGGGCAGGATCGGACGAGGCGGTTGGACCGGACTAATGCGAAAGAGCCGTTGTACTACAGAACCAGTATCGCACGAATAAGCGCCTGTAGGATAGGATCCTGCGATAGTGGATCCCCTGACTTCACGCCAGGGGCTGTACAGCCCCGCACGTTAGTGCGGGGATACAAATCATAGAAGAGCCACCTGCTCCTCGGTCGGCTCCGCTCAACAATACCAGGGCTCGTCGAGATACGGTTCAGCAATGCGAGGCATCACCCGGAAATTCTCCGGCAGCGGGTCGTTGCCAGCCTCATTCCAAATTGACTCGAAGATTTCTGTACGATTCCGGCCTTCCTTCTGTAGCCGATCGACCAAACGGAAAACGCGCGCGCCGAGCGCGTCCACTTCCGGATCCGCATGCGTCCACGGGTGCACCAGAAGTTTCTTGTCGAATGGTCCGGCGACCGCGCGAATATCTTTCAACTCCAACAAGCGCGAGTTGGACGTAATCAGCAGCCGCAGCGCCAACTGCACACTGGCGACGCTCTCCACCAAACTCAGATCCCCCAAAACGCGAAGCAGCTCTTGATAGGATTCCCGGGTCGTCCAAGGCGTGAACGCGAGAAACGTCGGCTGCAGCGACAATCCAGCTTCGCGTGTCAAAGCCACAGCCTCGAAAAATTCGTCCCGCGTATGACCTTTTTCGAGCTTGGCCAGCACCGCGTCGTCCAGCGACTCCACCGCCGAGACGATAAACAAACATCCGGTCTCTTTGAATCGACGCAGCAGATCCCGATGCTTCAGGATGTGCTCGATCTTGATGGTCGCGTCGTAGGTGACTTCGGGAAATTCGGCGTGCAATGCCTCCACGATCCTCATCGCATGCGTCGGACCGTTCAAAAAATCAGGATCGCCGAAGGTCACATGACGGGCGCCGGCGGCAATCTGCTGGCGCAGGTCTTCCATCACGACATCGCGCTGGATCACGCGGAATTGGCCCTGATACACGGGCACCACGGGACAGTGCCGGCAAAGATGTTTGCAGCCCCTGCTGGCTTCGGTGTAGGCGACGGCCTTGCTTCCGCCGGCCTCGCGAAGCTGCGCGTACGAATTCTCTAATCCTCCGCGATCCGGCGTCAAGAACTGCAATTTATCGAGCGAAATTTCCGGCGCCTTCGCGCCCGAGGCCCAATCCACCAGCGCCTGTTCGAACTCGCCGCCGAGGACGGCATCGGCGCCTGCTTCTTTCAATAGCTCGGCGTTCAATGGAGCATAGAGACCGTAGCAGGCGATCTTCGCGCGCGGATTGAATCGTTTCACGCGCTCGACCCATGGAATCGCCAGGCGCGTCGCGGTATGCATCGGCAGCGAAAACGCGACCGCATCGGCACGATGGATCAAATCGAAGGAAAGAGGAGTCTTAGTGAGGTCTACGGCAGTAACGTCATGTCCCGCACGCACGAGCCAAGCCTTGGGCGAGGCGAGGCCGAACGGTTGGTGGCCCAGCTCATACGTCGAGACAAGTACAATCTTCAAACTACTTCTTCTTGCTCTGCTTGGCGATGATCATGTCCTTGATCTTGTCGTAGGTGGCCTGGGGAACGATGCCCTTGCTGACGAGATCGTCCTTGCCGGAATAGGGGCGGCCGGCGATAATCTTGGCGGAGTATGCGTCGCCGATGCCCGGAAGTGCTTTCAACTGGGCAGCCGTGGCCGAATTGATGTCGACCAAAGCTGCTTTTGTTGCTTTTGCCGAGGTCTTCGTCGTGTCTTTCGTCTGGGCGGCGGTGGTGAACGCAAGCGCCACCGCCAGGAAGAGAGCGGCGAGGATTCCTCCGAAACGTGTTTTTGTCATTCCTATAGTGTAATGCTGTAGAGAATGAATGGCATCGCGGGTCTGCTTCGCCCCACTTTCCGCTACTGGATGAAGACCGAGGTCCACGTCTACGCGTTTTCCGTGGCGGCGAACGTTCTTCTGTCGTTCTATCCGTTCCTGATCGTCGCGGTTTCCGTGGCCTCCAAGGTTTTCGGCTATATCCCAGCGCTTTCGGCCATCGATCTGGCGCTCAGCGACTTTTTCCCGGACGCGCTGGGGACGTTTCTGCGCCACAATCCGCCGCCGCGCGGCAACATCGAAATCATCTCGCTGATTCTGCTGATGTTCACCGCCAATGGCGTGTTTGAGCCGCTGGAGGTCGGGCTGAACAACGTCTGGGGCATTCGCACAAATCGTAGTTTTTTCCGCAATCAACTGGTGAGCCTGGCGCTGATCTTCGTCTGCGGCGGCCTGGTGTTGGGGTCGCTGCTGCTCACGGCGTTTACACAGGAATCGTATCGGACCATCACGGGAACCCAACCCTCCTGGATGCCGCCGTGGCTGTTTTCCTGGATGCCTCTGCTGACCTTCAAAATGGCCGCCCTTTGGGTGACCGTCTTCGTCCTGTTTCTGGTGTATCGCTACTTGCCCAACGGAAAACCTCCTCTGCGGCGCGTGATCCCGGCCGCAATTATCGTGGGCATTCTGCTGGAAGTGCTGAAGTACATCAATCGATGGGTGTGGCCGTGGTTTTATAAGAAGCTCGACCGGGAATACAACGTGTTCAAGAATTCGGTCACACTGATTCTGCTCGGATTTCTGGTTTCAATGCTGGTGCTTGCCGGAGCCGAGTGGTCCGCGCGAGGACACAGAATGGACAAGGAGGAATTGAATGGCTAAGCTCGCGGTTATTACCGGCGCGTCGAGCGGCATCGGGGCGATGTTCGCGCGGAAGCTCGCGGCGCGAGGCTATGATCTTCTGCTGATCGCGCGGCGCGAGGATCGCCTCAAATCGCTGGCAGCGGAGTTGGCGGAAACGTATCATGTCTCCACTGACGTTCTGGCCGCTGATCTGGTGACGGAAGCGGGCCGCGAGGCTGCGGCCGCGCGCATCGGCTCCGCTCCGAACCTGAGCCTGCTGGTGAACAACGCGGGCTTCGGAACTATGGGCTATTTCGCCGAAACCGACCTCGACGGCCAGTTGCGCATGCATCAGCTTCATGTGGTCGCCGCGGTGCATCTGACGCATGCCGCCCTGAAAAACCTTGTTCTGAGGGGCGAAGGAGGGGTGATCAACGTGTCATCGGTCGCCGCGTTCGCCACCACGGCCGGAAGCGCCAGTTATTGCTCCACCAAAGGCTGGATGAACCACTTCACCTCGGCCGTGTTCGCCGAGTTGCAGGCCCGGAAATCGCCGGTGAAGATTCAGGCGCTGTGCCCGGGCTTCACCTTGTCGGAGTTTCACGACACGCTGGGCATGGACCGCAGCCCGATCGCACCGTCTCTCTGGATGACCGCGGATTTCGTGGTCAGCGAATCCCTGCGCGGGTTCGACGAAGGCAGGCTATACGTGATCCCCGGGTGGCGCTACAAGCTGCTGGTGGCGTTCCTGCGGGCGATGCCGGAGTGGGTGGTGCGCAAAGCCTCGGCACAGGGAGCCGCACGGTATCGCAAACAAAAGGCTTAGCCAAATGATAAACTCTTCCTTTCAAGGAGCGTCCTCATCATGAACTCAAACCCGTCCCGCCGCGACGTCGTGAAGATGGCCGGAGCCGCATCCGCCGCCGTTGGACCATTTATTCAAAAAGTCCGCGCCGCCAACGATCAAGTCCAGTACGGATTCATCGGCACCGGTAGCCGCGGCACTTATCTTCTGGGCCATCTTGCCAAAATCGATAGCGGCCGCTGCGTGGCCGTCTGCGATCTCGACCCATCACACGCCGACAAGGCCGCCGGGGTCATCGGCACCAATCCGCAGAAATTCAAGGATCACCGCGAGCTCCTTGCGGCGAAAAACGTCGATGCGGTGCTGATCGCAGTGCCTCTGTACGAGCACTTCCGCGTCACGAAGGACGCGCTCGAAGCGGGCAAGCACGTTTTCTGCGAGAAGAGCCTGGTGTTCAAGCCGGAGGAAGTCCACGCACTGCGCGCTCTGGTGGCCGCTCGTCCGAAGCAGGTGCTGCAGACCGGCCTTCAGCGCCGTTATAGCAAGTTCTATCAGGCCGTGAACGACATGGTGACCAAGGGCGTGCTGGGCGACGTGAAACACGTCTACGCGCAGTGGCATCGCAACGACGTGTTCCGCCGAACGTCCACCTGGACGATGAAGTCCGGCGGACGGTCGAATCCGGGCAACTGGCGCCTGTTTCGCGAATTTTCCGGAGGTCCGGCGGCTGAGCTGGCCTCGCACCAGATCGATGTGGCGGACTGGATGCTCGGCGCGACGCCCGACTTCGTGGTCGGCGTGGGCGACAACAGCACGATTCTGGACGGGCGCGACATTTTCGACAACCTGGAGTTGATCTTCAAGTATCCCGGCGGCAAAAAGATGATCTGGAGCGGCGTTTGCACGTCCTCCCATCTGCCTCTGCTGAACGCCCAGAGGACCGAAATGGGCGAGCTGATCATGGGAACCGAGGGTGCCGTGCACATCACTGTGGGCGACGACAAGAATCCGGTGCTGGCGATGTGGTTCCCCGAGCCTCCCAAGCCGCAGACCACCCAAACGAAAGAGAAGGAAAAGGAGCACAAGGCGGGCGCGACCATGGTGAGCGTCGCGGCGGGCAGGTCGCTGCCAATTCTTCTTTCCAAGGATCAGATCACGTCCAACGACGGCTTCCTCGACCGTGAAATGAAGTTCGCGCGCCGATGGCTATACAACAAGGGCGTCATGAATCCGGAAGAGGATCGCAACCCGGTGGATAACGAACTGGAAGGCTTCCTCGATTGCTGCCGCACGCTGAAGAAGCCGCTGGCGGACGTCGAAGTGGGGTTGCATGATTCGATCGCGGTGATGTTCTCCAACATGTGCGCCGATCAGGAGCGCCGCGTGTATTTCAACGAGATCGAGAAAATGGGTCTTCCGGGCGGGAAGAAGAGTTAAGCAAAAAGGGAGGATCCCCGTGGATCTGAATCTGACGCCGCAGGAACTGCGGTTCCGCGATGAAGTGCGCGCGTGGTTTGCCGCCAACGTCCCCAAGGACTGGGTGAAGCGGCGCGACGAAGAAGAATCAATGGCCGGGCGCTTCGAATATCTGCGGTCCTGGCAGCGCAAGCTCTACGACGCCGGATGGGCGGGGATCTCCTGGCCCAAGGACTTCGGTGGCCGCGGCGCTTCCGTGATGGAGCAGGTCATCTTCATCGAGGAAATGGCCCGCGCCGAGGCTCCTCCCATGGCCAACGTCATCGCGCTGGGCCTGATCGGACCGACGATCATCGCCTTCGGCACGCCGGAGCAGAAGAAGCGCTATCTGGCGAAAATGCTCTCGGCAGAGGAGATCTGGTGCCAGGGGTTTTCGGAGCCGAATGCGGGCAGCGATCTCGCGTCTCTCAGCACCTCGGCGGTTCTGGACGGCGACCACTTTGTCGTGAATGGACAAAAAGTTTGGACCAGCTACGCCTGGGCTGCCGACTGGTGCGAACTGGTGGTCCGCACGGATCCAGCGGCGCCCAAGCACAAGGGGCTCACCGCGCTTCTTGTCGACATGCACAGCCCCGGCGTCGAAGTTCGCGGACTGAAGCAGATGAGCGGGGAAAGCGAGTTCGGCGAAATTTTCTTCCGCGACGTGCGCGTGCCGGTTGCGAATCTGCTCGGCAAAGTGAATGAAGGCTGGACCGTCGCCATGGGCACGCTGATGCACGAACGTGGCACGTTCGGCGCGGCGCTGCAGGTGAATTACCGCCGTAACTTCAACCGCCTGGTGGAGATCGCCAAGAAGATCGACCGCCACGGCAAGCCGGCGGCGCATGATCCGGTGATCCGCCAGAAGCTGGCGCAATGCTACGCGGAAATCGAGGTGATGCGCCTGAATCAGTTGCGGGCGTTTTCGCGGATCAACGAGACGGGAGTGCCGGGACCGGAAGGTTCGATCCAGAAGATCGTCTGGAGCGAACTGAATCAGCGGTTCCAGCAGGTCGCGATGGAGATTCTCGGGCCGTACGGGCAGCTGGCGCACGGATCGCCCGGGGCGATTGACGAGGGTCAATGGGCTTACGGATACCTGCGGGCTCGCGGCAACACCATTGAGGCGGGCACGTCGGAGATCCAGCGCAACATTATCGGCCACTTCGTGCTCGGGTTACCAAAGAGTTATTAAACCCCGGGCTTACGCCGCGGGATTATGGCCGGGGTTACAGCCCCGTCCCGTAAGGGCGGGGACTTTAGGGAGCATTCATGCAATTCGGACTTAGTGAATCGCAACGCATCTTGCAGACCAACGCGCGGAAATTCTTCGCCGCGGAGTGCCCGATCGCCGAAGTCCGGCGCATCATGGAAACGGACACGGCACAGGACGCGAAGCTCTGGCGAGCCATGGCGGAGCAGGGTTTCCTGGGCGTGGTGTTTCCGGAAGAAGCCGGAGGCATGGGGCTCGGCTATGTGGAACTGGCCGCGCTGGCCGAAGAAATGGGCCGCGCGCTGTTGCCGGGAGCATTCTTATCGAACCTGTTCGCGGGCGCGGTGATGCAGGCCTCGGGCGCCCACAAGCATCTGGCGGAGATCGCGGGCGGCGGGAAAACGGCCACCGTCGCGCTGCTCGAAGCAAACGCCAATTGGGATCCGCACGCGGTCCGCATGCCGACGCTGGCCGGCGACAAACTGTTCGTGCCGGATGCCGCCTCGGCGGACTGGATCATTGTCGCGGCACGCGACGCGGGTGCGCTGGCGCTCTATCTGGTGGACCGGCACAAGGCGCAGATCGCGCCGATGCCCGCCATGGATCTGACGCGCCGCCTTTACAAGGTGACGTTCGATCATCCCGCGGCGGAGCTTCTGGCTAAGGGCGACGCCGCGCGCAAGGCGCTGGATCATGCGATGGACGTCGCCACGGTGGCTTTGTGCGCCGAGATGACCGGCGGCATGCAGCGCATGCTCGATATTGCCGTCGATTACGCGAAAACGCGCAAGCAATTCGGCAAGCCTATCGGCCAATACCAAGCCGTGCAGCATCAGTGCGCCGATATGCTGCTGTTCACCGAAGGCTCGCGCAGCGCCACCTATTACGCCGCCTACACGATGACGGAAGGAAGCGCCGACGCGCAAACCGCGGTCAGCGTCGCCAAAGCGTATGCGAGCGACGCCTGCCGCGAAACCGGCAATCGAGCCGTGCAGGTGCAGGGGGGCATGGGCTTCACCTGGGAGAACGACACGCATCTCTACTATCGCCGCGCCAAGGCGAGTGAGATGGCATTCGGCGACGCGACCTACCATCGCGAGCGAATCGCCCGCGCCGTGATCGGCTAGAATATCACCTAGGATGTCGCGTTTCCTCAGCGATCGGGCCAGGTCAACCGATCAGGTAGTGGTGCTCCCGTCTGCCTTGGAGGACCCGAACATCTCTCCGCCGGGCCTGTACCGTGTTGGCCTACTGACGACCTGTATTTCGATCTCGGCATTTTTCGTTTCCCTCGTGATCGCGTATTACTGGCGGAAACATACGCCTCCGTTTTGGAATCCGGTGCCGATTCCCAAAACGCTGCGGCTGTCCAGTGCACTGATCCTATTGAGCAGCGTCACGTTCGAAGCTGCGCGGCGTTTGTTCCGGCGCGGGTCTTGGCGCATGGCCTCGCACTTTCTGCTGGCGACCGCGTCACTGGGCACGGCGTTCCTGGCCAGCCAGTTGACCGCCTGGCGCTCCCTTGTAATACACGGGGTGTTCCTGGTGAGGAATCCGCACAGCTCGTTCTTCTACCTGTTCACCGGCCTGCACGCCGCGCACCTCATCGGAGGGCTGGTGGTGTTGTTCGTGGTGCTTCTCAGCAAGAAGAAGCGGCGCGAGCTGGTGGATGTGGCCGCGTACTACTGGCACTTCCTGGGCGCGTTGTGGCTGGTGCTTTACTGGATTCTGGTTACCGCTTAGTGTTAGCCCCAAGCTGACGCATGGGGCTGGCCGAGCAATGCGTCAGCTTGGGGCTAAGCTATCCTGGAAAGAATGCGAGAAGCTGTCATCGTCGCCAGCTCCCGGACTGGCCTAGCGAAATCGTTCCGTGGATCCTTCAACATGACGCGGCCGGACGACCTGGCTGCCCACTGCATCAAGGATGTTTTGAGAAAGACGCCGAAGCTCGACCCGGCGGAAATTGAAGACGTCGTGCTAGGATGCGCGCAGCCGCACGGGCCACAAGGCTCGAACGTGGCGCGGATCGCGGCGATCCTGGCCGGACTTCCGGTGTCTGTCGGTGGGACTACGGTCAATCGATTCTGCTCGTCGGGCTTGCAGGCCATCACCATCGCCGCGCATCAGATCATCCACGAAGGCGTCGACGCGGCCATCGGGGGAGGCACCGAGAGCATTTCCATGACGCCGCGCTCGAGCGATCCAAACCCCTGGATCGCGGAGCACAAGCCCGGCCTTTACATGGTGATGGGCGATACGGCCGAGGTGGTGGCCAAACGCTATAAAGTCAGCCGTCGGGCGCAGGACGAGTATTCGCTGGAAAGCCAGAAGCGCACCGCTCGAGCACAGCAGGAAGGATTCTTCGCGGGCGAAATCGCGCCGATGCGGACCACCAAGGCGATCTTCGACAAGAAGACCGGTGAGAAGATCGGCGAGGAGCCCGCCGTTTGCGATCGCGATGAGTGCAACCGCCCGGATACGACTCTCGAAGGCCTGCTGGCATTGAAACCGCATTTCGACCAGACCAGCGGCGAAGGAACAGTGACGGCGGGCAACGCGTCGCAGCTCTCCGACGGAGCTTCGGCGACGCTGCTGATGTCTCGCGAGCGCGCCGACGCGCTGGGCATTCCTTACAAGCTGATTTTCCGTGGATTCGCCGTCGCCGGATGCGAGCCGGACGAGATGGGCATCGGACCGGTGTTCGCCGTTCCGAAGCTGCTGAAGCGCCAGGGCCTGAAGATGAGCGATATCGATCTTTGGGAGCTCAACGAAGCTTTCGCCGTGCAGGTGGTCTATTGCCGCGACCGGCTGGGCATTCCGCAGGAGATCCTCAACGTGAACGGAGGCTCCGTCGCCATCGGCCACCCGTTCGGCATGACGGGATCGCGCATGGTGGGGACGATCGCCAACGAAATGGCGCGGCGCAAGGCCCGCTACGGCGTGGTGACGATGTGCATCGGCGGCGGCCAGGGCGCGGCTGGGCTGTTCGAAAATGCCCATTGAACGCAATGCCAATTGACCCATCGGCTCAGATTGCTTCCACGGCGCGGATTCACCCCGATGCGGTGATCGGCCCGCGAGTGGTGATCGCCGATTATTGCATCGTCGAGCAGGACGTCGTCATCGGTGCGGAGTCGAAGCTGGAGCCGTATGTTTACGTGAAGCGCTGGACCACGCTGGGCGAGCGGAACGAAATTTCAGCATCGACGGCGCTGGGTACGGACCCTCTCGATAAAGGATTCGCTGGCGAGCGCAGTTACCTGAAAATCGGCGACGGCAATAAGATCCGCGAGCATTACACCATCTCGCGCGGAACCGCCCCGGAGTCGGTAACAATTGTCGGCAACGAAAACTACATCATGACGTCCGGCCACATCGCGCACAATTGTGTGATTGGCGACAACGTCGTGATCGCCAGTTGCTCACTCGTAGCGGGCTACGCCGAGGTCGAGAGCCAGGCGTTTATTTCGGGCGGCGTGGTTATTCATCAATTTTCGAAAATCGGCAGGCTTGCCATGATCGGCGGAAATTCACGCGTGAATCTTGATGTGCCGCCGTATTTTCTTTATTCCGACTTCAACGTCACGCCGATGGGCTTGAACATCGTGGGCCTGCGACGCGCCGGTTTCAGCGCATCCGACGTTCGCGCCCTGAAGCAGGCGTACAAGCTGCTGTACAAGTCCGGATTGAAGCTCGAGGATGCCTTGACACGCATTTTAGAAGAGGTTCCCACCGAGCATACTCAACATCTTGTCACTTTCATCCGCTCCAGCGAGCGGGGGATCTGCCGAGAATAAAGCATGGCCGGACCGGCGATGTTGACGATGAGGAAGTCCTCGCCTAGGCACCGTTCCGGCGTCTCTGGCCCGGTCAACTGGTGAGCATTTGCGGCGCTGTTCGCGGTGGTGACTGGCGGCCTGTGGCGGTCGCGGCGGATTACTCCGGAATCCTAACCAGCCTTTTTCCGGTATTGTCTCCGTGGAACAGGCCGATAAACGCCTTCGGCATGTTTTCGAAGCCGTCGATGATGTCTTCGCGATACTTCAGCTTTCCTTCGCGCAGCCATCCGGCCATTTCCACCAGTGCCTCGCCGAACCGCGGCGCGTAATCGCTCACCAGAAAACCTTGCATCTTGGCGCGGGCGACGATCAACATTCCGAGGAGCCGCGGACCCATCTCCGGCGCGGCGTTGTTGTACTGCGAGATCTGGCCGCAGATGGACACCCGGGCGAAGGTGTTCAACTGCATCAACACCGCATCCGTCAGAGCGCCGCCGACGTTGTCGAAATACACATCGATGCCCTTGGGGCAAAGCTGCTTCAGCTTCGCGCTGTAATTGCCCTCGGTCTTGTAATTGAACGCCGCATCGTAACTACAGTCCTTCAGGATCCAAGCGATCTTGTCATCGTCGCCGGCGATGCCTACCGAGTGGCAACCCTTGATTTTCGCGATCTGCCCGACAATCGAGCCCACCGCGCCCGCCGCTCCGGACACCACCACGGTTTCGCCGGCCTTCGGATGGCAAATATCGAGCAGTCCGAAGTACGCCGTGAGTCCGGTGATCCCCAGCACTCCGAGCGCCGTCGAAACCGGCGCGATGGACGGGTCCAGCTTACGCACACCTTTGCCGTTCGAAACGATATACTCCTGCCAGCCCATGTAGACGTCGACGATATCGCCAACGGCAAAATTCGAATTCTTCGACTCCACGACGCGGGCCACGCCGCCACCGACCATAACGCCGCCGACTTCCACAGGCTGCGCGTAGCTCCGGGCCTGGCTGATGCGGCCGCGCATGTAGGGATCGACCGATAGATACATGGCTCGAGCCAGAAATTCGCCGTCCTTTGACGCGGGAATCGGCGTTTCGATCATCTTGAACGTGGACTCCTCGGGAAGCCCCGTGGGGCGCGATGCCAAGACAAATTGGCGGTTGGTGGATGACATGATCCCTCTTTCTTTTTCCAACTGGCTTTTCCAACTGGCTTACTCAAACCGTTATATTATGCACTATGGCCGAAACACAAAACTATAAGAATCACACGATGTTCGATCCGCCGTTCCACTTTTTCTTGGTGCCGGTGGGGCTGGCGGCGCTGATCTGGGCGATCGTGGGCGTGATCCAGCATCCGAACTGGATGTCGGGAGCGCACGTGCTCGCCATTTTTTGGCTGGTTCTGTTGCTGTTCAAGACCCGCATTTATTCACTGAAGGTGCAGGATCGCGTGATCCGGCTGGAGGAGCGACTGCGGCTCCAATCCGTCCTGCCGGCCGCCATGCAGCCGCGCATCAACGATCTCAGCGTCGATCAACTTATCGGCTTGCGTTTCGCCTCCGACGCGGAACTGCCTGGCCTGGTGGAAAAGACTCTGGCCGGAAACTGGAACAGGAAGCAAGTAAAGGAAGCCATTCAAAACTGGAGAGCTGACAATTGGCGCATTTGAAGCGCTTTTTCTTCGTATTCCTGGCGATTTCGCTCGCACTAGCACAGGCTCCGAAGCCTGAGCTGTTGTGGCCCGGCGGTGCGCCAGGAGCGCTGGGCGACGCGGATGCGGACAAGCCCAGCCTCACGCCTTTTTTGGCGAAATCGCCAAATGGCACGGCAGTAGTAGTGTGTCCGGGCGGAGGCTACCAGAATCTGGCCTTCGAAAAGGAGGGCACCGACATCGCGAAGTGGCTGAACAGCCTCGGCATTTCCGCGTTTGTTCTGAAATACCGGCTGGGGCCGAAGTATCATCACCCGGCGATGATCCACGACGCGCAGCGGGCGATCCGCACGGTCCGCTCCCGTGCGGCGGAGCTGCATGTTCAGCCCGATCGCATCGGCATCTGGGGATTTTCGGCCGGAGGGCACTTGGCTTCCACGGCCGCGACCCATTTCGATTCCGGCGATCCCAGCGCGGCCGACCCGATTGAGCGCGCCGGCTCGCGTCCCGACTTCGCGATTCTGTCCTATCCCGTTATTTCCATGAACAGCGAGATCGTCCACAAGGGATCGCGCACAAATCTTCTTGGCGCGGAGCCCGATCCGAAGCTCGCCGACGACCTTTCCAATGACGAGCGCGTCACGGCCCAGACGCCGCCCACGTTCCTGTTCCACACCACCACGGACGCAACCGTACCGGTGGAGAACAGCGTGCGATTCTACATGGCGTTGCGGAAAGCCGGGGTTCCGGCCGAGTTGCACATCTTTCAAAATGGACCGCACGGCGTGGGTCTGGCGCCCACGGACGCGACGCTTTCGGCCTGGCCGAGCCTGCTCGCCAACTGGCTGCGCGAACGCGGACTGTTGCGATAATTCGAGGAACATACCGCGCGCCGGGCGCGTAGGAGTTTTTATCATGCGAACTGCTTTGGCCGCCGTCGCCCTGGTGCTGGGCGGATGCGATGTGTACAAGGTCGCGCCCGGTCCCATCGAGCACTATCAAAAATCGATCGAACTGGACAGATCGGAAATGGCGCGCGTGCAATTGAAGATGGGCGCCGGGAAGATGGTGGTGGGCGGCGGGTCGCCTCGGCTGATGGACGCCGATTTCGAGTACGACATTCCTTCCTGGAAGCCGGCGGTTCGCTATGACGCCACCGGTTTCCGCGGCGAACTGCTCATTGAACAGCCGTCCAACTCCAAATCCACCAATAACATCACCTACAACTGGGATGTGCGCTTCAACGACAGGCTTCCTCTCGACGTGACTGCACATCTGGGCGCGGGCGAGGCTCGTCTGAACCTCGGAACCTTGAATTTGCGCAGCCTGGAAGTGCATATGGGCGTGGGCGAAGTGCAGCTCGATCTACGCGGCAAGCCGACCCACGATTACAACGTGGAGATTCACGGCGGCGTCGGGGAAGCGGTGGTGCATCTGCCGGCGAGCGCGGGGATCGTCGCCACGGCGGCCGGCGGCATTGGGAACATCGAAGTTCGCGGCCTTGAAAAACAGGATGGCCGGTGGGTGAACGCCTCGCACGAGCATTCGCCCGTCACGATCCATATCGATGTTAAGGGAGGGATCGGCAACATCACCCTGATCGCGGAGTAGCGATTACGCTACTCTAACGAATGAATGAGTACTTCGGCAGCGGCGCCCGTCCGCATCTCGACCCCTCGCTGTGAAGCCGGCATCGGCAAGGTGATTCGCACGGCGAATTCCCCTGACCTGATCCAAGGCGTGCGCGCGCAGCCGTACGATCTTTGGCCGGACGACCGTGGATATTTTTTGGAGGTGATGCGCATGGGGCAAGGCCTTGCCGCCTCCTTCGATCCCCGGACCACGCAAGTCTCCTCCGCACTGAGTTATCCCGGCACGATTAAAGCGTTTCATTATCATCAGTTTCAGACCGATCTTTGGGTGCCGATGACGGGATTGTTTCAAGTCGCGCTGGTGGATTTGCGTCCAGAGTCGCCCACCTTCGGCCTCAAGAACACCTTGTATGTGGGCTCGCTGAGGCCGTGGCAGTTGCTGATCCCTCCCGGCGTCGGCCATGGGTATAAAGTAGTGGGCGAAAGCTCCGGCGTGCTCGTTTACGTGACGAATCAGCTCTACAACCCCAGCGACGAGGGACGAATCAGCTACAACGACGCCTCCATTCATTACGACTGGGAGACGCAGCACAAGTGAGAACGTTTCTGGTTACCGGCGGCGCGGGGTTCATCGGCAGCGCCTTTGTGAGGCTCGCCGTCAGCTCCGGCTGGGCGCGCGTGGTGAATCTCGACAAGCTCACCTACGCGGGAAATCTGGAAAATCTGCTGCCCGTTTCATCCGACGCGAACTACCGCTTCGTCCACGGCGACATCTGCGACGCCGGGTTGGTGAACGAAGTGGTGGCGGAGGTGAAACCCGACGCGATCGTCCATTTCGCCGCCGAGTCGCATGTGGACCGCAGCATCCTGACGCCGGAGCCGGTGTTCGAAACGAATCTGCGCGGAACCTTCACGCTGCTCGAAGCAGCGCGGTTGAACAAGACGCCGCGATTCCTGCACGTCTCCACGGACGAGGTCTACGGCAGTATCGATCCGCCGCACGAGGCCGACGAACAGTATCCGCTGCGCGCCAGCAGCCCGTATTCGGCGTCGAAGGCCGGCTCCGACCTTCTGGCGCTTTCATATTTCATTACTTACAAAGTTCCCGTCACTGTGACGCGGGCTTCCAACAATTACGGACCGTATCAGTTTCCGGAAAAGCTGATTCCGCTCATGATCTCCAACGCCATGGCCGATCAGCCCTTGCCGATTTACGGGGACGGCATGCAAGTGCGCGACTGGCTGTACGTCGACGATCACTGTCGCGCGATTCTTGCCGCCGTCGACCACGGGCGGCCGGGCGAGGTATACAACATTGGCGGCAGCCGCTCCCTGGCCAACATCGAGGTGGTGAAAATGATTCTGGCGGTGCTCGGCAAACCGGAAAGCCTGATGGTCACGGTGAAGGATCGCCCCGGCCATGACCGCCGCTACGCGTTATCGAGCGAGAAACTGATGCGCGAAACCGGATGGCAGGCACAAGTGCCGTTCGAGGAGGGTCTGAGGGCCACAATCGATTGGTACCGGGCCAACCAGGGGTGGATCAGCCACGTCAAATCGGGCGAGTATCAGAGCTACTACGAACGAAATTACGCCGGGCGCTGAGCCGCCGAGAGATGGACCAGGGTTTCCTGCAGTTCATCCTCGCCGAGTCCCCAGTCTTCCCCGTTGAAGATCCGCGGCGCGTTGGCGCGGCACATTTCAAATCCCCAGCGAAGCATTTCGGACTGGTCCAGCCACGGAATTCCTTTTTTCTTGAGGCGCTGAAACAGTTTGGCCTCTCCCTCCGGAGTCCAACCCGATCCGCTCTCGTGCTCGACGTGGTAAAGACGCATGGGAGGGCTCAGCACGAATTCCTTGGTGCCTCCGTAATGAGCCGCCCAGCAGAGAACGGAGTCGATGTTCATGGGGAACATGTCCAGCTCGGGATAGCCTCGCAGCTCGAACCAGCGCTCGCGCTTCATAAGCGTGAAATCTCCGGAAGCCGCCAAATGCAGAGAATCCGGCGTGACGTCGGCGAACCGCGGCGGCGGATAAATTAGGCGTCCGAGCTTTCGCCGACGCCTCCAGTAGGCACGTTGCATGGGCTCCCAAGGCTCGCTGGATCGCACCAGGGCCAGACGGCGGACGCACATATTCAAGGCGCGGGGCTCGCCTTCGACGCGATAACCTCCGCTATCGACGCGTAAACGCAGGCGGATGGGCAGGTAAGGCAGCGAGACATGAATCACCTGGCGCCCGGCGATCTTCCCGGAGAAAAGCTGTTCTCCGGCGTCGTCCAAAACCTCGAGTGTCGTTGCCTCCTCGCGAACGCCCGGGCCGGGCGCGATATCGATGGCCAGAATCCTCTTTGGGCGCGATTCGATATAAATCTCCGCATCGTTATCGAACCAGCGAAACGGGGCTCTGCCACGCAACTCGCGGGCGAACCAACCGGCGCCGAGGCGCATGCCGCTGTTGCGGTACGCGATGTCGTCGCGTTCGAAGGTAAACGACCCGTCAGGCTTGACCGTCGAGACACCCGCGGCGCCATGAATACGGAGCATATGGTTCCGGCACCAGGCCAGTTGTTCGTCCAAGGTTGCGTCCGGGATATCGGGCAGAACGTCGCACCGGTCGATGCGATACATGCGGTCCGGTTCCAGGCGGCGCTCGGCGATAAACTCCATCAATTCGTTGGAAAACAGGAGATCGATATTGGCCGCCAGGACGAATTCGCCGCATGCGCGCCGGATGCCGGCGTTCTTCGCGATCATCTGGTACAGAGGAAGCCTGTCGGCGTGGGCGTACCGCCGGTGAATGGACGCCGGAACTTCAATGATGCGCACGGAGCAGTGCCCCGGCTCATCCAGCCATTCGAGGGCATCGGCCAAGCGAGGCCTTTCGTCCGGCGGATTCCATTCCACCAGGATCAGCTCGGCGGGCAGATCGTACCGCTGGCACTGCTCCAGCAGCGCGCTGACGAACATCTGCATCCGCTTAAGCAGCTCGCCGCCGTGATCGTCGTTGCGCGATGGAGCGACTATGGAAAGATAAGGCTGCAAACTAATAATATTAGCCGACCGGCAACGTCAGTACGGCGCGGCATCCTCGCGCGTCCGTGCGGTTGCGCAAGTCAAGTGAGCCGCCGTGCGCTTCGGCAATCTGGCGGCTCAGCAGCAGACCGATCCCGGAGCCTCCAGGCTTGGTGGTGAAAAACGGCACGAACAGGTTCGCGGTGTTGGAGAGACCGTGGCCCTCGTCCTCGATGGTGACTTCCAACTGGGCGCCGGTACGGGACCAGCCGATGCTGACGCCTCCTCCGGTTTCGAGCGACGCATCGACGGCGTTCCGCAGCAGATTGATCAACATCTGATCGAGCTGATCCCGGTCGCCGCGCACCGTGAACTCCGGCCCGGGCTCGATCGTCACCGGAATCCTACGGTCAAGCGAGGCGACGTTGCGTACCCATGCGCCGACGTCGACCGCGCCCATTTGCGGACGCGGCATTTTGGCGAGCCTGGCGTACTCGCCCAGGAACCGGCTGAGGCCCTCGCTGCGGGTGGCGATGATGGACAAGCCGCGGCTGGTGTCTTCGCGCCAATCGCCGGGCAGGGGATCGCGCTTTAGCAATGATTCGAGGCTTCCTGCGATGGATTTTATGGGCGCCAGCGAATTATTCATTTCGTGACCCAGCACGCGCACCAGCCTCTGCCAGGCCTGCAGTTCTTCTTCGCGCAGGGCGCGCGTCAAATCCGTCATGACCAGCAGTTGATGCGGCAGCCCTCCTTCGCGAAATGTCGAGCGATGGATGCCCCAGCGGCCGGTGCCGGAGGGAAACGTTCTCTGGATGCGCTGCGTATCGTCGCCCGCCAGATATTCCGCCAGGCCCAGGGAGGCGGCATTGGCGTTCATGATGCGTTCCGACGGCTGGCCCAGGAGCCTTTCTCCGGCGCGGTTCACCAGCTTCAGATGCTGATCGCCGTCGAAGGCGAAAATCGCCACGTCGATCTCTTCCATCACTTTGCGCAGCAGCGCGGTGGCCTCCAGCGCGCCGAGCCTCTGGGCCCGCAGCGTGGCGGCCATGGCGTTCACCTGCTGCATCACGTCGCCGAGCGCGTCTTCGCCGGTACCGCGGCCGCGAATGGAGTAATCTCCTTCGCGCATGGCTTCGAGAAGATTCGCGAGCGTCCGGAGGGGAGATGCCACGCGATCGCGAACCGCCGCCGCGCAGGCCCACCATCCGCCCACGATCAGCACGGAGAGCGTCCACTGCACTTTGGGAGAAAAATTTCCCGTCCAGAGAAGGATCAGCGCTGTCGCGACCGCCGGCAGGCCGGAGGCCAGCGCCAGCAGCAGCATCCTCTGTTCGTGAACCGGCTTGAGCTTGGAGAGATCCACTTACAAACCGTAGCGTTGCAGCCGCCGGTACAGCGCGCTGCGGCTTAAACCCAGCGCGTTCGCCGCGTGGCTGACGTTCCCGTTATAGCGCGCCAGAGCCTTTTTGATAAGAAAGGCCTCCACATCCTCCAGGCTCATGTCCTCCAGACGCATCGACCCCTGCGCCGCCGAACGCAGCGCCAGATCGCCCTGCCGCACCTGATGGTCCTGAGCCATCAATACCGCGCGTTCGATCACATGATTAAGCTCGCGGACGTTGCCCTGCCAGGGATGCTCGAGCAGCGCCTGCATTGCGGCCGCATCGAAGCTCTGCAGATTCTTTCGGTAGCGCCGCGCGTGAGTGTCGAGGAAATACGCGGCCAAGACCGGAATGTCCTCGCGGCGTTCGCGCAGCGGGGGCAGATGAATCTCGATGGTGTTCAGCCGGAACAGCAGGTCCTGCCGGAACCGGCCGGCGGTTACCTCGTCGGGCAGGATCGCGTTGGTGGCGGAGATCACGCGCGCGTCGACTCTGCGCGTCTTCGACGAGCCGACGCGCTCCATCTCGCCCGTCTCCAGCACGCGCAGCAGCTTCGCCTGCAGATTCATCGGCACGTTGGCGATTTCATCGAGAAACAGAGTACCGCCGTCGGCGAGTTCGAACCGCCCCACGCGATCCATTTTGGCGTCCGTGAATGCGCCTTTGACGTGGCCGAACAGCTCGCTCTCGAAAATGCCTTCCGCGAGGCCGCCGGCATTGACCGTCACCATCGGGCGGCCGCTGCGGAGGGAAACCGCGTGCAGCGTGCGCGCGACCACTTCCTTGCCCGTGCCCGGCTCACCCGTGATCAAGACGTTCGCATCCGACGGCCCGACGCGCGAAATCAGCTGCAACACCGGTTGCATGGCGGCCGATTCGGCGATCAGCGCCGGACGTCCCTCGGTGCGCAGCAGGCGATTTTCGGCCTCCAGCCTCTGGCCCCGCCGAAGCGCGCCGCTCAGTTCCACCTGTGTCCGCACGATTGCCAGCAGACGAGCGTTGTCCCACGGCTTCTGGATGAAGTCACGCGCGCCGCGGCGCATCGCCTCAACCGCCAGGTCCACGCTGCCCCAGGCCGTCATCACCACCACGGGCACGTTGGAGTCCATCGCCTGAATGCGCATCAGGGTGTCGAGCCCCTCTTCACCCGACGTGGTATCGCGGGTGTAATTCAGGTCCATAAGCACCACGTCGAAGTCGCGCGTCTCGAGCGCCGCCAAAATCCCCATGGGTGACGCGGCCGATTCGATCTCGAACCCCTCGCCCTTCAAGAGCAGCCGCAGAGCTTCGAGAACGTCCGGCTGATCGTCGGCGATGAGAATTCTACCTTCTTTATGCATCTGGTTGAAATTGTAACCGAGTGGCAATGCAATCCCTATTCCGTTGCTAAACTCTTGTGAGGACGGCGGACGCCGGGAGCGGCACTGTCCGATTTTGGGACGCGTATGTTCAATATTCGGAGGAGCTTCCTCGCGGCCGTAACGCTGGGACTGGGCGTTGCCGCGTGCACCTCGATCTTCAGCTTCGTTCACCCTTTGCTGATGAACCCCCTCTTCTACCCGAACGCGCACGAGCTAGTGACCATAGAGCCGCGCGACGCCAAGGGAAACACAATTCCAGCGACGCTCGCGAACGTCCGCGCCTGGTCGAGCGAAAAACGGGCCTTCCGCGACATTGCCGCCTTCGACATAGGCTTTTTCTTCCTGACCGACGCGGCCGAGCCCGAGCAGATTCCGGGCGTGCTGGTAACGCCGAATCTATTCCGCATGTTGGGCGTCGCGCCGGTGCTGGGCCGCGATTTCGGGGACCGCGAAGATCGCGTGGTGATCCTGACCGACGCAGCGTGGAAGCGTCACTTCAACGCTGATCCCAACATCCTGGGCCGTTCCATTGCCCTCGATTTCGCGCGAACCATGGAAGTGGAACGCTACACGGTCATCGGAGTTCTGCCTTCGAATTTCTGGATGTATTACGCGGGCTTCGAGGTGTTCGTTCCTTTGGATGAGAAATCCGCGCGAGCTTTGTATGCTGTGGGCCGGCGCGCCCCCGGCGTGACCGTTGCGCAGGCGCAAAGCGCCCTCAGCGCGATCCCTATTGAAAAAGACAAGACGGTCCTGGTCCGCTCCTGGCAGGACGCGGCGTCGCAACCGATCCGCCCTGCGCTCATGGCGCTGGCTGCGGCGTCGATTTTGCTGCTCCTTATCGCCTCGGTCAACGTGGCAAGCCTGCTGCTGACCCGCGCCAGCGCGCGGCGGCGCGAAATCGCGATTCGCGTTTCCCTGGGCGCGACTCCCTGGCATCTGATGAAGATGATCTTCGGTGAGTCATTGCAACTCGGGCTGGCGGCCGCCGTCGCCGGAGCGCTGATGGCGCGGGCGCTGGTCGCGGTTGTTGTCTCCACGATTCCGCCGGATCTGAACTCAGCGCGACTGCTGCCGGGGCTGAATCGCGTCTCCGTCGATTTGCCGGCGCTCGCCTTTGCCGTTGCGATCGCTCTCATCGCGTGCCTGGCGGCGCAGATTCTGCCCGCGTTTGAAATGCGCCGCGTCGGTCTGCGCGAAGCGGTCGCTTCGCGGCCCACCGCCAGCAGGATTCTCGTCACGGCCGAGGTGGCATTGTCGGTGGTGCTGCTCTCTTCTGCGGGATTGCTGCTGAAGACGATGAAGCACATTCAGGAGATCGACCTCGGCTTCCGGCCCAAGAACGTTCTCGTCCTGAGGCTGCCGGTGCCTCGTGGCCAGGCCCATGCGGACACGTATTACGACTCGGTCGCCGAGCGGTTGTCAACGCTGCCGGGGGTCGAGTCGGCGGCGCTCACCAGTCAGCAGCCCTTGACAGGCGAACGCGTGCGCGAATTTGGAGAGTATCGCGCCAATGAACGCATCGTGGCCCCCAACTATTTTGCGACGCTGGGCATTGCTCTCAAGCGCGGGCGATTTTTCAACGCGCTGGACCGCCATCGCGCCGTGATCAACGAGGCGATGGCGCGCCGCTACTGGCCGGCCGAAGATCCCATCGGGCAAATCATCATCGCCGATAGGGAGCAGCTCGAAATCGTTGGCATCGCCGCCGACACACGCGCGCGCCTGTTCGAAAAGGAAGGGCCGACCGTCTACCGCTCCACGCGCGACACGCCCGCCGCGCAGATCGCCCTCCGTACTTCGGTTCCGCCCCTGTCGCTGGCCAACGCCGTGCGCGCTGCCGTGGCCGGGATGGGCGGCACAGTAGCCGAAATCGGCACCATGGAGAGTTTCCTCAAGAACGACGCCTGGCAGAAGGAGCAGACCGCATCGCTGACGGCACTGTTCGCCGCCCTGGCCTTTCTCCTGGCGACCGTGGGATTGCACGGCGTCGTCTCGCTCGCAGTATCGCGGAGGACCAGGGAAATCGGCATCCGCGTGGCTCTGGGCGCGAGCCGCGGTAACGTGATCGGGCTGGTGCTCGGGGAAAGCATGATCCCGATCGGCATCGGACTCGCTGCGGGATTGGCGCTGGCGGTGGCCTTGAACCAATCGCTCAAGAGCCTTTTCTATGAGGTTGCGCCAGCCGACCCGTTGGTTCTGATCGCTGTCGCCGTGGCTATCGGCATTGCGGCGGCAGCTGCGAGCTTTACGCCCACTCGCAGAGCGCTGAGTATCGATCCGTCGGTGGCGTTGCGGGAGGAATGAACCTCACGGGTTCCCGGTAGTGGTCGTTCCAGGCCCCGGCGCGCCCGGGACTCCGGGACCCGTTCCCGGCGCACCGTTTTGTCCAGGCGTCAGGCCGTTCTGGCCGGGCTGCAATGGGTTCCGGTTCTGACCTGGCAGATTCTGCTGATCGTTGAGAGAGAAAACGAACTCCCACTCCTGATATTTCTGCCGCTTGTTGTAGGTCTTGATGCTCGGGCCTTTGAAATTCGATGCGACCCCGGCGATTCCGCCCGCCGTCATGCCGCCCGCTGTCCCCAGTCCGTTCGCCCCCGCAACTGGATTCGGATTGGTGAGCATGTTGTTGATGGCCTGCGTCGCCGGATTCTGCGCGACTGGGCCGTTTCCCGGGGGATTGATCCCGGGGGCATAAATGCCAACCGGCGCACTCGAGGGTCCCATAGCGGTCACTTGACTCGGAGAACCTGCGGCCCCTGTGCCCTGCTGACCGTTCTGTGCTGTTTGTGTTGGCGTGAACGGCACCAGCTGCCCGTTGGCGTCCACTTTGAACTGGTTCTGATTGGGATTAAACCCCGGCTGGCCCGGCAGAGGGAAGGATCCAGGACCCGGAACCTGCCCCGGTAGCCCCGGCTGCCCGGGGAATTGGCCCTGCGCCGGATTCTGTCCCAGCAGGCCCCCGTTGAATCCCACCGCGCCGGAGGGAGGCTGGCCGTTGATGGTTCCGTTCGCTCCAGGCTGCGGGCCCAGCGTGATGGGAGCCCACGTCGCCGGATCGTTGGAATCCGGGTTTGCGGCCTGCGTATAGGCTTGGCCCACCACGTCGCTGGGACGCCGCATGACTGCGGCGTTAACGTCGGTCGCCGTCTGAGAATTCGAGTTTCCAGGGGTCGATCCAGTCGTCGATGTCGCCAAGCCGTCGGCCGGCTTCCCGTCCGGCGTGGTCGGCTTTTGAACCAGAGAATCCGTGAGCATGCCGGCTGCATTGACGTGGATCAGGCGCCATTCGTCCTTGCCGGTCATCGGGTCGATGTAGCGGCGGCGCAGATAGCGCTTGTTGTTGGTATTTTCCAGATCCTCGATCCTCTGGGGATATTTCTTCCAGGCGTTCACGTAGAGCTGAATCGCGCGCTTGTACTGCTCGCCGCGATCGATGAGAAGTTGCTCCTTGTCGCGCTCGCTTTCAAACGCCACGCGCGGGAGCTGCATGTAGAGGAACATGGCGACGACGGCCGCCATGAGGAAGACCATCAGAAGAGCGAAGCCGCGCTCGCCGTGGGGACGGGGACAGTCCGCTGGGTCCGCGGACGCTTGCGCGCGGCGTGGGTGACGCATTCCGGCGGGGACAGAGAGGACTGCCCCAACTTGGTACTCTTGCCTCATGACGTCAACTCCGCCACCAGCGGCAGCGTTTGCTGATCGTGCGTCTGCAGATCCTCCACCACCGCCGAATTAATGCCAATGCGGATAATCTTATACCGGCCCCGGATCACGTCGTTTTCACCCTTGATTTGAATATCGTCGCCGTCCAGGAAAAACGCCTGCCGGGCCGCACCGCTCAACCGGTTCGCATAGCCGTAGAACTTCAATGGAATCGGAGGAGCCTGAGGTTTCACGGGCGCGGGGGGAGCGACGCTTCCCGCGGGCACCTGCTGTCCATTGACGACAATCATTCCCGGCTTGATGGGAGCCACCGGGGGCGGAGGGGGCACCGGCGGCGCCCCATAATCGAACACGCTGCGCGATCCGCCCTCGAGAGGAATCTTCTGTAATCTGGCGAGAAGCTCCAGCTTCAGCGTCGGGTCGATTTTTGTCACATCCACGCCATCGGGCAGCTTCAGCGAAGGGCGGAAATCGTCGGCGCGATGGCCGCTGCGCGTTTCCAGCTTGGGGCCGGAGGGAGCTTCCGGGACCACGGTCTGTTGCCGCGCGACCACCGTCGGTCTCCGCAGCGGAGCAACCGGAGGCACCGGGGGCGCGGGAGTCGCCACCTGTGCGTTATACATCCGGTACACGAAGACGAGCGCTATCGCTAGCACCCCGAGGACGGTGTACTGCTTTGGATTCCCGCCAATATTGTCCGGGAGCAGCTTCATTGGACGGAATCCTCTCGCACGAAGGTATCGATCCTCATCGAGATTGACAAGAGCTTGCTGCCGGTTTGCGGCGCGGCATTGAGCGACTCGATGATCATCAGCGAGGGTGAGCGATCGATCTCGTGCACGAAATGCAGCAGATCGGAGTATTCGCCTTCGTAGTTGGCGGTAATCGACATCATGCTCAGGATATCGGAGCCGTCGATTGGCTCAAACGCGATGCTCCTGTCCTTCTCTCTTATTTTAGAACCGGAGGCGGCCTTTCCCAACTGCGACAGCAATTGCTCGCTGCGGGCCCGGCTCGACAGGAAGTAGGCGTCCAGGAACTTGTCTCCTTCGCTGCGTCCCAGTTCCACCGCGGCCACATGCTGCTTGGTTTTCTCGAGCACCTCGCGCTTGGCCTTGGCCTGGCCTTGCAGATCCGCTAGTTCCCGTTCCAGTTGGTCGGCCGAGCCTCCGGGCGGATACAGCAGCAGCCCCGCCGCCGCCAGGTTCAAGACGAGCAGCACGCCCACCAGCACGCGGAGCACCAGCTGCGTCCTGGACCCCTCCCCCTGGCTAAAGTTTTTGAGCATAGTTCACCGTAAACCGATATTTGTAGATCGGCTCCTGCTGCGTCGGGGGCTGGGTGCTCTTCAGATCGACCGACTCGAAGAGGGGAGATTTTCGCAAACGGACCAGAAATTCGATCACCGGTTCCGGCGACTTCGATCCCACTTGCAGATCGAGTACGACTTCGTTCTGCGAGGTGATCTGCGGCAGTCGAACCGAGATGAGGCGGACCTCGTACGGCATAACACCTTCGAGATCGGAGAAGATTCTGGTCCAGGAGATGGACTTGCGCTCCAGTAAGGTGTTAAGCAGGCGGCTGCGCTGCAGCACCTGAGCGTTGGCCGGCTCGCGAAGCTTCGCGTCAAGCTGGGCCTGCTGCGCGGTCAGATCCCTTACCTGCGTTTCAAAGCGGTTCACCGCGGCTCGTGTATCCTTCACCCGCTCCCGCTCGGCGAAGATGAGGTACACCAGCACGCCCAACATCAGCACCAGGACGGCGGCGAGCACACTCGATCCGACGATGATCGGGCGGTCGCGGCGAAACGGTTCGGAGGAAAGATTGATCGGGATGCGCACTAATTCACCACCGATTCCAGATAGCCCAGCAATCCGGCATTGAATTCTCCGGGAGTGCCCAGACGGCTGCGCAGCGTCTCGACTTCACACTTGATCCCGGCGGGCGCGCCGTGTTTGAACCCGCACAAGAGCAGTTTTTTCACGGGCGAGGCCAGTTCGTCCTCGACGTAAGCGAAGGTGGGATGCAGGACGGCGAGGATCTCGTCGTCGTCCGGACCTTCCAGCGCCACGCAACGGAACAGCTTCACCGCTCCTGCGGATATCACCGCGACGGTCAGCACGCGGCCGGAAAGTTTTGCAACCACTGAGACGCCATCGCCATGGTATAGATTCAGGGCCGCCAGCGACGATGTGGTCACCTCGCCCGGCTGAAATCCCGCTGCGCGGAACAACGCCTCATAGCGCGCGACGATCTCGAACGCCATGGTTACCGCCAGAACTTCAACTCTCTTGGATCCGGAAGACGGCTGAACGAAGTAACTGACCGCAGCCGATTCAATGTCGAATGGAATGGTCTTCTTGATGCGGAACTTGACCAGCGATAACTGCTCCGCCGGCACCGAGGGGAACGAATCGAAATCGAGCACGGTCACCCGAGCGGCGTAATCGGGAAGAATCAACGCTGCGCGGCGGCGTTTTTTTCCATGCGCGGCGGGCGCGATGTGGCCGATCATGCCCGACACGACTTCCGGCCGCAGGACGTTATCGGCCGAGGGCGTGACGGAAATCGTCCCTGGTTCGAAGGCCTCGAATCCAGTACGCGAGCCCTGCGCGAAGGAGATTCCCGCCTCGGAAATTTCGAAGGCGTGGTCCGGCGGCGGATCTTTGATCAACGCGGTAATTTTGCCCAGGATGCTCATCAGCCGTTTTCTTTAACCTTCGATAAACGTCACTTTGTTGATCTCTTTGAGCGTGGTAATGCCAACTCTTGCCTTGGCCAGCGCAGCCTCGCGCAGGAACGTCATGCCTTCGCTGGCCGCCTGGCGGCGAATTTCCGACGCAGGACGCTTGTCGAGAATCATTTCCCGGATGCGCTCGCTCAAGTCGAGCAGCTCGTGAATCGCGCTACGGCCGCGGAATCCGGTGCCGCCGCACTCGAAGCAGCCTGTGCCTTCCTGAAATTCGACATCGCGCCACTCGGCCGGACTCAGGCCGCTTTCCACCAGGTATTCGTCGGGATAATGGACCCTCTTCTTGCAGTGATTGCAGATCACGCGCACCAGTCGCTGGGCCAGAATGCAGTTCAGCGCGGAGACGAAGTTGTAAGGTTCGACGCCCATGTTGAGGAAGCGCCCCAGCACGTCGAGTACGTTGTTCGCGTGCACGGTGGTGAACACCAGGTGGCCGGTGAGCGCGGCGTTAATGGCGATTTGCGCCGTCTCCTGGTCGCGGATTTCGCCCACCATGATCTTGTCGGGGTCGTGGCGCAGAATCGAGCGGAGGCCGCGCGCGAAGGTCAGGCCTTTTTTCTCGTTGACGGGGATTTGCGTGATGCCCTTGATCTGATATTCGACCGGGTCCTCGATGGTGATGATCTTGTCTTCGTCGTTCTTGATCTCGCTCAAGCCGGCGTAGAGCGTGGTCGTCTTACCCGAGCCGGTGGGCCCGGTCACCAGCACCATGCCGTACGGTTCCTTGATGTAGCGGCGGAATTTGACCAGATCGGAGTCGGCAAAGCCCACCACATCGAGAGAGAGCTTGGAGAACTTCTCGCTCATCGACTCCTTGTCGAGCACGCGGAGGACGGCGTCCTCGCCATGAATCGTGGGCATGATCGAGACGCGAAAATCGATCAGGCGCGCCTTGTAGCGGACGCGGAAACGACCGTCCTGAGGGATGCGGCGCTCGGCGATGTCGAGCTCGCTCATGACCTTGATGCGGGAAATGATGGTCGAATGCCAGTCCTTGGCGATCGGCGGCATGGCATAATGCAGCACGCCGTCGATGCGATACTTGATGGCCACTTCCTGGTCGCGCGTTTCGATATGAATATCGCTGGCGCGGCGCTCGAGCGCGTTGAAGATGGTCGTATCGACCAGCTTGATCACCGGCGCGATGTTGGAATCGGTCGCCGCCAGCCTATCGATGGAGAGCGTCTCGTCCTGATTCTCTTCATCGCCGACCACATCGAGCGTAAAGCCCTCGGTCACTTCGTCGAGCACCCGCTGGGACTGCTCGGTTTTCTTGAGCAGGTCGGAGATTTGCGAAAGGGTAGCGACCTTGACCCGCAGCTTCTTGCCGAGCAGCACGGCTAGCTCATCGATGAGATTGAGATTCCGCGGATCGGCCAGCGCGATTTCGAGCGAGCCGTTATAGGCCTGAATCGGCACGAAGTTATAGCGGAACATCAAGTCGACGGGCACGGAGGTGAACAGGTCGTGATCGATGCGGACTTCACGCAAGTCGACGAACTCGTGATAGTAGCGCTCGGCCATGGCGCGGGCGCGCGCCTGTTCCTGAACCGGGTCCGTGGGGAGCTCTTTGTTGAGGGTCGCCATATTATGTATGCACTGAATCCGCCAGCGAGAAGATCGGAAGGTAGAGCGAAATCAGAACGAAGGCCACGAAAATACCCATCACGATCATGATGACGGGCTCGATCAGGCTCAGGGCCGCTGTCACGCTGTTGGAGACGTCCTCTTCGTAAAATTCGGCTACGCTGGTGAGCATCTGCGGCAGCGCGCCGGTGGATTCGCCGACTTCAATCATGTCGAGCGAAAGACTGGGAAAAATCTTCGTTTTGCGCAGCGATTGCGAAAGCGCCTGGCCTTCCCGAACCAGTTTCACCGCTTCGGCCAGAACCTTCATGAGCACCTGTGTGCCTAGCGAATCGGAAGCGGTGTCGAGCGCCTGGAGCAGGGGAATGCCGCCGACCAGCAGCGTCCCGAGCACACGCGAGAACTGCGCCACCTGATATTTCAGCCAAACCTCGCCGGCGATGGGCAATTTCAACAGAAAACGGTCGACCCGCTCGCGTCCGGAAGGGGTTCGCGCCCAAAACCGGAACGCGACCAGCGCGCCAATGAGGGCTGCGAATCCGATCAGAACGTAATTCCGCGCAGTGGTGCCGATCGCGATTAAAATACGGGTGGGAGCAGGCAGCTCCGCGTCCATGCTGGCATAGAGGACCGCGAAGTTCGGCACCACATAAGTGACCAGGAACACGATCAGGCAGATGACCAGCAGAATCAGCAGTGCCGGGTACATCAGCGAGACGATCAGCTTCTTCCGTACCGAGAGCGCCAGCTTTTGATAGGTGATGAACCGCTCCAGGACCTCGGCCAGGGAGCCACTGCGTTCGCCGGCCAGTACGCTGGTGACGTAAATCGCCGGAAATACGCCCTGCTTGGCGAACGCGTCGGACAGCAGGGCTCCGTTCCGGATCTCGTCACGAACCGCGGAAATGTATTTCGATAACTTGGGGTCGGTGAGGCGGTCAGTGAGCAGGTCGAGGGCCTTGAGGATCGGCAATCCCGCACGGATCAGCGTCACAAACTGTTGATTAAAAATGAGAAACTTCTCGGTGTTGATCTTCTTGCCGGAGGGCTGGCTGGACGCGCCTTTGGCTTCCACGCGAGGCTTGATCGAATAGATCAGGAAGCCTTGCTGCTGGAATCGGTCCCGCAGCTCGCGCTCGGACGCGGCTTCGGCCACCTGTTGGTGGATCGCGCCCCGGGAATCGGCGTATTTAAGCGTCCATTCGGCCATGGTAATTAGAACAAAAAAAGAAACTTATGCGCCAGAAGACAGCTTGCCCGCACTTGTTCACACCATGTATGACGCTGGCCGGGCGGCAAGCGTGCAACTCATTGGAACGACTGCAGGCCCATCAAGGCGACCACGACCACGAGCCAAGGAATTGCAATGGCAGTCAGGCATTTTCCAAATGACAACTTCTTCGAGGCGACAGAAAAGCCGATGGCCAGCAGCACGATGCTCCAGATGCTGAACAGGTCGAAGGATGTCGCCAGGCTCATCAGCCACTTGGGCGTGTCCGTTCGGTTCAGGTAGCCGCCGATGCTGAAGGGATTGAAGCGGATATCGAAGTCCTCGGGCGGCTTCAGGTACAAAATCAGCACGATTAGTACGGTGTAAAGGCCACGCACCAGCATCGCGTACGCGGTGATGGAAAACATCTGCCCGAACCTAAGATCCGTGCCCAGCAGCGCGTTGAACAGTCCTGTGAGGACACCGGCTATGACCAGCACGAACACCGGCGGACCAAGGATCGCGCCGATCCAAGCCACGATGGCGGCAACTTGAGCGCCTCTTTGAATGGCCTGCTCTTTTTGCGCGGGCGTGAGATCGGCCGTGCGAGGGTTATTCGTCATGGCCTGGCGGATGGTTTGATCCCAGCCGACGCGCGAGTTCAAAGCATAGACGAAACACAGGCCAAGGAGGATCGAGATCAGGATGGGGACCAGCCAGCGCGGCTTTGCCGCCAGATCTGCAAAGACTTTCCCGGGCTCAAAGAAAACGCCTGCCAGACGGCCAATTTCGCTCATGCGTTATTTTGCACGAAAAAATCCCAGGCGTCACGCACAATTTGTTTCAGATCGCTGCGCACCGGCTTCCAGCCGAGCATCTCGCTCAGTTTTTGCGAATTGGCCACCAGCGAAGGCGAATCGCCATCGCGGCGCGGGGCGATCTGGTAAGGCACCTTGCGGCCGGAGACCTCTTCGACGGCGTGGAGCACCTCCATGACGGTATGCCCTGCGCCGGTGCCGACGTTGAACTGATTCGATGCGCCTCCGGCCAGCAGATGGTCCAAGGCCGCCAGGTGCGCCGACGCCAGATCCCCGACGTGGATGTAATCGCGGACGCAGGTGCCATCGCGCGTCGGGTAATCGGCGCCGAAGATCTTGACCGGCTCGCCGATGACCGCGGCGCGGAACAGCAGAGGGATGAGATGTGTCTCCGGCTCATGCAGTTCCCCCAGTTTGGCCTCCGGTTCGGCTCCGCAGGCGTTGAAATATCGCAGAACGACGCTGCGGAGTCCGCGATACCGGTCCAGATCGACCAGGACGCGCTCCACCATGGCCTTCGATGCCCCGTATGGGCTGACCGGAGCGAAAGGTGAATCCTCAGGGATCGGCGTTTGCCGAGGCTCGCCGTACACTGCGGCGGTGGAGGAAAACACTAGCTTCTTGACCCTGTCCCGGGCCATCGCCTCGAACAGGGAGAGAGATCCGCCGACATTGTTGGCAAAGTAAAGCTCCGGCTCGCGCGTCGATTCGCCGACGGCGATGTAGGCGGCGAAATGAACCACCGCGTCCACGCCTTCCAGAAGCCTGGCCATGGCATCGGTGTCCTGCAGGCGCACATGGTGGAGGGTTTCCGGAGGCACGGCGTGTCGATGGCCGCGCGACAGGTCGTCGGCAACCAGGACTTCATAGCCGCGCTTGCGCAGATGCCAGGCGGTGATGGAACCGATATATCCGGCTCCTCCGGTAACGAGGATTTTCGGCATCGCGAGCTACTGGAGGGCCTTTTCGATAGCGGCAATCACTTCGGGAGCGTCAGGCTTGACCGGGGTTTCAAAGCGGGCGATGACTTTTCCGTCGCGGCCGACGAGGAACTTGGTGAAATTCCACTTGATTTCGCCGCCGGTTTTCGACGCCGGGTCCGTCAGGAATTGGTACAGGGGCGCTTTGTCGTCGCCCTTGACGGAGATCTTGGAATACAGCGGGAACTTGACGTTATAGGTGCGGGAGCAAAAGGTCTTGATTTCCTCGTTTGTGCCGGGCTCCTGGCCCATGAAATTGTTGGCGGGGAAGCCGAGGATGACAAAGCCCTGGTCCCTGTACTTCTCGTAAACCGCTTCCAGTTCCTTGTACTGTGGCGTGTATCCGCACTTGCTGGCGACATTGACGATTAGCATGACTTTGCCCTTGAAATCGGCAATGGGAAGAGGCTTTCCGTCGATGGAATTCATCGTGAACTCATAGACGCTGGAGGCGCCGAACAATGCCGCCGACATCAGAAACAAGGCTCCCAGGAGTTTTTTCATAGTTTTCATTTTACTCCTAAGCGAATTCGCCCCCGCGGGTTTACAATCGTAGAGGTTATGGAACTCACAAAGGTCATTGCCGAACTCCGCGCGGAGCGGGCGGCGATTGATGAGGCGCTGGTGGCACTGGACCGGATCGCGCGGGCTTCCATCGGGAAGCGTAGGGGAAGGCCTCCGGCCTGGTTGGCAGCAGCCAACGCGGCGGCTGCGGCGGCGTCGCACCCGGAACCGGCGAAAAAACGGACCTTGAGCCCGGAGGTGCGCAAGAAGATGGCCGAGGCGCAAAAGAGGCGCTGGGCCGCTCACCGCAAGGATAAACCGGCATCCGAGAAGTAGTTAATCCAACCATGCCGAATCTCGGAATTCAACTCGAGGGACCTCTGGCGGTTGTCACCTTGGAGCGGCCGGACAAACGCAACGCACTATCGTTGGATTTGATGCTGGAGCTGATGCAATCCCTTGACGCGATTGCGTCGCAGCGCGACGTGCGGGCGCTGATTCTGGCGGCATCGGGAAAGGTCTTTTCCTCGGGGCACGATTTGAGCGAGATGACCGGGCGAACGCTCGGCGAGTACCGGCGCATTTTCGACGTCTGCGCCCAGTTGATGACAAAGATCCAATCGATCCCGCAGCCCGTGATCGCGCAGGTGCAGGGGACCGCCACGGCGGCGGGATGCCAGTTGGTGGCGACTTGCGATCTGGCGGTCGCGAGCTCGGAGGCGATGTTCGCCACGCCAGGAGTGAAGATTGGCCTGTTCTGCTCGACGCCGATGGTCGCGCTGACCCGGGCGATCGGCAGGAAGCGCGCCATGGAAATGCTGTTGACCGGCCGTGCGATCGACGCGCGGACGGCGGCCGATTGGGGGTTGGTGAATCGCGTGATCGCACCGGAGGAATTGGCGTCGGAGACGCGAAAACTAGCGCAGCAGATCGCCGATGCGAGCCCCCTGACCGTGGCGACCGGCAAGCAGGCGTATTACAAGCAAATCGATCTGGATCAGGCGGGAGCCTACGCCTACGCGAAGGAGGTCATGTCGCAAAATGCGATGGCCGAGGACGCGCAGGAAGGAATTTCGGCGTTCTTGGAGAAGAGAAAGGCGTGCTGGAAGGGGAAGTGAGAGAATCCCTTGGCTCACGCGAGGGGCTGCAGCCAGTCCGGACAGCCCCGTCCGTGAGGGCGGGGACACAATCTTCTGCTACGTCCATTCCAGAATTCTGCCGCCGATTCCCGATATCCTGTAAACCATGCCCGACTTCAGCCGACGCACTCTTCTGGGAATCGCCCCTACTATCGCTACTCTCGTCGCCTCAGAAGCTGGACTTGTCGTTGAGGCTCACGCGCAGCGCCGCGGCGGACAGGACGTGCCGCAACGCATCTCCAAGGATCAACTCAAAGCCGCGCTCGAGGTGATTGGGCTCGACTTTAGCGAGGCGCAGCGCGAGCAGATGCTGCCCGGCATCAACCGCGCGCTCGGATCGTTTGAGCAATTGCGGAAGATCGACGTGCCGCTCGATACCGAGCCTGCGTTCCATTTTCGTCCGGCGCTGCCGGGCAAGGAGCCGAAACCCCGTCCGTCGAAGTTCTCCCCGTCGCGCGTGACGAAGCAGGCGATGTTCAAGGATCCGGAGGAATTGTGCTTTCTCCCGGTGACCGAGCTTTCCGCGCTGGTGCGCGCGCGCAAAATTACTTCGACCGATCTGACCAAGATGTATCTGTCGCGCCTTAAGAAATACGCGCCGAAACTACTGTGCGTCATCACGTTGACTGAGGATCTGGCGCTCGAACAGGCCGCGCGGGCCGATAAAGAAATCTCGGCGGGCAAATATCGCGGCCCTCTGCACGGGATTCCCTACGGCGCCAAGGATCTATTCAACACCAAGGGCATCAAGACGACCTGGGGCGCGGAGCCGTTCCAGGAACAGGTACCCACCTACACCTGCACCGCGATCGAGCGCCTGGAGAAAGCTGGCGCGGTGCTTCTCGCGAAATTGTCGATGGGTGCGCTAGCGCAGGGGGACAAATGGTTCGGCGGCGTGACGAAGAATCCGTGGAACCTGGAACAGGGCTCAAGCGGATCCTCGGCGGGATCGGCTGCGGCCACTTCGGCGGGGCTGGTCGGATTTGCGATCGGCACGGAGACGCTGGGCTCCATCGTCAGCCCCAGCACGCGCTGCGGCGTCACCGGCCTGCGCCCGACCTATGGACGAGTCAGCCGCTATGGGGCGATGGGGCTGAGCTGGACAATGGATAAAATCGGCCCGATCTGCCGGTCGGTGGAGGACACGGCGCTGGTTCTGAACGCCATGCACGGACCCGACGGCCACGACGTGACCACCTTCGACGCTCCGTTCGACTGGAATCCAGCGCTGCCCCTGTCGAGCTTGAAGATCGGTTATCTGAAGGCCGAGTTCGAGCGCACCGGAGGCTTCGGAGGCCAGCAGCAAAACGCCGAGCAGGTCGCCGCACGGAAGAAAATCTACGACGACGCGCTCGAGGCGCTGCGTAAAGCAGGCGCGAAAATCGAGGCAGTGGAGTTGCCGCAGATGAACGCGCAGCCGCTGGGCATCATCTTGACCGCGGAAGCGGCCACGGCGTTTGACGACATCACGCGCGACGGCCGGGTGGCGCAGTTGAGCGGGCAAGCCAACAACGATTGGCCGAACTCCTTCCGCTCAGCACGCACGATTCCAGCCGTAGAGTATATTCGCGCCATGCGCGAGCGAACTCTGCTGCAGGAGCATTTCGATGCATTCATGAAGGATTGGGACGTGCTGATCGTCCCCAGCGGCACGCAGACACTGCAGATCACCAATCTGACCGGTCATCCCCAGGTGGCCGTGCCGTGTGGATTCTTGAATGGCAACAATCCGCAGAGCATTCTTTTCACGGGCCGCTTATATGAAGAAGGACTGCCTCTGCGCGTGGCGCACGCGTTCGAGCAGGCTACGGAATGGCACAAGATGCATCCCAAGGTCGACTGGGCCTAATGTTGACATGACGACAAGAAGGCTATTCGTGGGGGCATTGGCGGGCGCGTGCGTTCCCCAAAGGCCGCTGGTGCTGGAAGCGATCGCGGCGGAGAGGATGCCGCAAACGCTGATCGTGCATGGCGTGGCTCCGTCGGCGTTCTTTGAACTGCGGGATTACGGAGCATCGGTGCCGCGGGTAGTTCGCGTGCTGGAGCGGTGTGGGATCCATGCCGTGTCGAAGGATCGTGACAAGCTTCTCTTTGGGTTCTCCACGCTCGAAGAGCGAGAGACGGCGTGGCGATTGGCCGCCAGTAACGAAGACTGGGTCGCCGTGCGAGACAGCGTCGTCCTTAAGGAACTCGCGGTCTACGCTCCGGTATCCCCACACTGACGCGCGAGGCTATACCGCCAGCTCGTACAAATAATCTACGTGGGAGCGGATCGCTCCCGCCATGCCCTGGATTTTTGGATTCGCCGACTCGATCACGTAATACTCGTTGGGCGCATGCGCTCCGTTGCCATGGCCGAGGCCGAAGTGACCCGCTGGCAAACGCAGGGGATCGCCCGTGAAAATGAATCCTGGCCAGGATCCGGCCAGCCGAGGCCAGAGAATCGGGTCGAGGCCGGCCCTGCGATAAACCGCCTGCTGCGCGCGAATGAGGGCCGAATTGGCGTCAGTGGTGGTGGGGTCGTAACCGCCGGTTCTCTTGACGTCGATGTCGCCGAAGCCGCGCTTGGCCAGATGGGCCTTCAACGCCGCATACGAATCATCGGCGGTCTGGCCGGGCACCAGCCGCAGATCGAGCTTCGCCGTCGCTTTATGCGGCAGAATCGTCTTGCCGCCGGGACCGGTGTAGCCGGAGATCATCCCTTCGATATTGACGGTCGGCCGTCCGGCGAGAAGTTCAAGGGCCTCCAGAAAATCGACATCATGAACCCAGTGTTCGACGCCGAGCTGCCGCTTCACCATGTCCTCGTTCATGCGCTTGGCAGCCTCGCGGATGCGCGCCTTGTCCTCGGCTGATAAAGGGAGGGCCTTCTCGGCATAGTTATCGATCGCTGGCGTATGGCCGTCGGGACCGACCAGCGTTGACAACGCCTTCACCAGGTGCCACGTCGGGCTATCGACGCGCGCTTCATTGCTTGAATGAAGATCTTCCTTGGGACCGCGATGCCACAGCTCGGAACTGGACGTGAGTTCGACCTCAATGTTGCCTTTGGCCCCGAGGTTGATGGTCACGGTGCCGTCGAGCGACTGCATCGGCATCGGCATGTAGACGCCAGTGCACTTCCTCATCGCGGCGAGAACATCGGGGCGGTGCACTACCTGTCTAAAGTGCGGCGAGCCGATCTCCTCCTCGCCCTCAGCCACGAACACCAGATTGACGGGCAGTTTGCGCCCGGCGGCCCTAAAGGCGTGGAGCGCGGCGAGCCAGGTCGCCTCCGGCCCTTTTTGATTGACCGCGCCTCGGCCGATCAGCACCTTGCCCAAGCCGGGCCGATCGACAATCGCAGCATCGAACGGAGGGGAGGACCACTCTGAAGGGTCGGCCTGCTTGACGTCGTACATGAAATAGATGCCGACGGTCCTGGGCGCGCCGGCATCGAGCGTTGCGAACACGCCGGGATGGCCGTCGGTGAGGACTTTCTCGACATGCCCGAAGCCGGCCTCGCGCAGCAGGCGCATCATGTGGTCGCAGCCCTCGGTCATGCCGCGATTTTCAGCGGCGATCGAGGGCTGGCGGATCCAGTCCTGCAGGCGATGAATGGCCTCATCGTGGCGCTTGTCGATCTCGGCTTGAATGGCCCTTAGGTCGGAGGAGTCGGCGGCATTACTGCTTCGCGCCAAAGAGAAAGCAGCCGCGCCGGCAAGAAATTGGCGACGTTCCATGGTTGTCGAGTATACATCGTCCTGTAAAGGCCCGCCGATGAACACGGATTCACGCCGATTTACAATAATCCCCGTTCATCTGCGTGCATCGGCGGCTAATACGCCTTCGCGATGACCACGCGCTGCGGCACCTGCTCCCCAGTGACGATACACTTGCCCGGGCCGTCGTATTCGTCCACCGAAGGGACGTTGCGCACCGTGGCCTTGAAAGACTTAATGCGAGCGTCCGTCTCGGGATCGTCCTTCAAGTGCGCCATCACGAATTTGCCACCGCCGCGCTCGGCCGTGACTTCGCTGTTCAGGATCGACTCCACCTCCTCGATGGAATTGGCGAGCACCGTGTTGTCCTTCATGTGCTGCTTGGCAGCGGCATAAAGGCCTTTTTGGATGGCGTCGAGGGTCGCCGCGAGCTTCGCGACGGCTTCCGCCTGCGGGATGACTTCCTTCGTCCCTGTGTCGCGGCGCTTGATGACGATATTGCCGCTGGCCACGTCGCGCGGGCCGAGTTCGAAGACCACTGGAACGCCGCGGCGCTCCCAGTGGAAGAACTTCGCGCCAGGACTTAGGCCGTCGCGCGTGTCGATGTGCGCGCCCAGATCCTTTGCCAGCTTCGAGGCCACGTCCATCACCGCCGCCTTTTCCTCATCCTTGCGGAAAATCGGCACGATGACGCATTTTCGCGGCGCGACCTTGGGAGGCAGCACCAACCCCTTATCGTCGGAGTGCGTCATGATCAGCCCGCCGATCAGACGCGTCGAAACGCCCCAACTGGTCTGCCAGACGTAATCGAGCTTGCCTTCCTTGCTCTGGAACTGCACGCCGAACGCCTTGCCGAAATTCTGCCCGAGGTCATGGCTTGTGCCCGCCTGCAGGGCCAGGCCGTTCTGCATCATGGCCTCAATGGAATACGACTTCAGCGCGCCGGCGAATTTCTCGGCGCGCGTCTTGGCGCCCTTGATCACCGGCACGGCCATGACTTCCTCGGCCACCTCAGCGTAGACGTCCAGGATCCGCAGCACTTCTTCGATCGCCTCTTCATGCGATGAGTGCGCCGTATGGCCCTCCTGCCATAAGAATTCTGTCGTTCGGAGGAACATGCGCGTACGGAGTTCCCAGCGCACCACATTGGCCCACTGGTTATAGAGCAGAGGCAGGTCTCGGTAGCTCTGCACCCATTTCGCGAAGAAATGCCCGACGATCGTCTCCGAAGTCGGCCGGATGACGAACGGTTCTTCGAGCTCCTTGCCGCCGGCGATAGTGACCACGGCGAGTTCCGGAGAAAACCCCTCCACGTGCTCGGCTTCTTTTTTCAAAAAGCTCTGTGGGATCAGGAGAGGCAGGTAAATATTCTGATGGCCGGTGGCCTTGAAGCGGTCGTCTAGCTCGCGCTGGAGCACTTCCCAGACCGCGTAGCCGTTGGGCCGGATGACCATGCATCCTTTGACGACCTCGGCCGGCTCGGCCATGTCGCCTTGTAAAACAACGTCTTGATACCAAGCGGCAAAATCCTGCGCGCGGGGAGTGATGGGAGAATCTGCCATTTATTTGAGTCCGATTTTCAGAGTATCAAGCGTTCGCGCCATGGCGCGATCCAGATTCGCGGCGGCGACAGCCAGGTCGGCCTTGGCGCGGACCTCGCGCGTGCGGGCTACGATCAGATCCGTCTGCCGTTGCAGGACGAAGAATACGGTGGACGCGCCGGCCTGGAACTGGCGCTGTTCACTGGCATACTGTTCTTCCGCGGATTGGCGCGTCAGAATCGACGCGGCGTAGCGGTCCTGCGCCGAAGACGCGGCTTGCAGCGAATTCCGCACGTCGGCCTCGATCACCATTTCCGCCTGATCCCGCTGCGCGCGGAGGCGTCTCCCTTCGGCGGCGGCGACCGCGGCATTGGCCTCGGCGGTTCGATTGCGCAAAGGAAATGTGAATTGCACGCCCGCCTGAACGGTGGGAAACGTCCCCGCGCCGATGTTCGACCAGGTCTGGCCGGGACCGCCGATAAGATTCGGAGGGATCGTGACCGCCAACCCGGAGGTGTCGAGAGGAGGGATTCCGGCAATGGCCGAGAGCGTGTCCAATTGAGTGATGATTGCTCCGAATGCCCCCGTAATGGGATTGGAGGCCTGCATCGTCGGGTGGCCGGAGAGCCCGGAAAGGCTGGCATTGGCGAACGCGTCGATGCGAGGCTTGGCCATTTCGTTGCTCAAGCGCGCGTCAAGTTTGTTGATGGCGATCGAAAGATCGCTTTCCTTCAGCTCCGGCCGCGAGCCGAGCGCCTGCTTGATCGCGGCGTCCAGATCCGGCATGGCGATGCTCGTGGGCGCTTCGGTTTCGGGGACCAGCGCCGCGCCCCATACCAGGTCGCGGCGATTGGGCGCAATCAGCTGCTTCAGATTGTTTTCGGCGCGCGTCAGCGATTCCAGCGCGATGAACACGTTCTGCCGGAAGGAGGCGATCTGCGTCTGTGCTGCCACCACGTCGATGCGCGCAAGCAGCCCCTGCTCGGCTTGTCGGCGATTGCTGGCGAACTGCTGCTCGGCCAGGCGCACCGCCTCCACTTGCACGTCGAACGTACGGCGCGCGTAGTCGAGCTCCCAGTAGGCCTGCTGAGCCAGCGTGACGATCTCGATCACTTTCTGGCGAAACTGCTCCGCGCTAAGGACCCGATTCTGAATCGCCACCTGCAGGCGATGGCGATTGTCGTCATAGCGCAGGCCTCGCCAGAGCGGTTGTACCAGCTTCAGGCCGATGGCAGCAGGATACTGCGGATTCAACGACAAGAACTGGTTGTCGCTGACGATTCGGGAAGCAGATAAATCCAATTCATAGGTGGAGCCAAGCCACGGAGAGGAACCGCTCAGCGACGTCGTCAGATCGAGCTGCTTTTGCGTGAGCTTGCCGTTGGGGCCACCGCCCAACGACGAGGAGGAGGGCGAGACGCTCTTGGAATCGTCGCCCCTGGCGCCAAGCACCGGGTCGAAATATCCGCGCGCACCGTTGATATTGAAGCCGGCCTCTTCCAGGACAATCCGCGAAACGGCAAGGTCGGGATCGTTGGCCAGAGTCCGTTCCACCACTTCCTGCAGGCTGATCTTGCGCTCCCCGAGCACGCCGACGCGCGATGGGACCACCAGTGGTTCCAGTTGGGGCAGCTGCGGCGGCGTGGGGTCCTGCGCGCGCAGAGGCAAAACAAGCACGATGACCAGAACAAACATCGCAACACGCGCGCGCAGGTTCCTGAAGCCCGCGAAGAGGCCGCGCACGAAGGAGTGCTCCGCGATGTCTTCGAAAATCGAATAGAAAACCGGCACCGCGAGCAGTGTCAAGACAAGACAGAGAAGCTGTCCGCCCGCCACCATCACGCCGATCGTGCGATTCGTCGAAGATCCCGCGCCCGAGGAGAAGACCAGGGGAATCATGCCGGCCACCAGCGCGATGGTGGTCATCAGGATGGGCCGCAAACGGTCCCGATTCGCCTGAATAATCGCGTCGTGACGATTGAGTCCGGTTTTGCGCAGGCCATTCATGTGGTCGATCTGCAGGATGGCGTTCTTTTTGACGATGCCGAACAACAACAGCAGCCCGAGGCCGGAGAAAATATTGAAGCTCTGGTTTGCGATCAGCAGGGAAACGATGCCGAACGGCACGGCCAGCGGAAGTGTCAGCAGAATTGTGATTGGGTGCAGGAAGGATTCGAACTGCGCGGCCAGCACCAGGTACATGAAGATGAACGTCAGCGAAAACGCCAGCACGAAGTAGTACCCGGTCCGCTGCAGTTCCTTGGAGCTTCCTGTTGCGCCGAATGAGTACTCCGGCCCCATGTTCAGCGACTTTGCCAGGTCGTTCACCTGCCCCAGAATCCCCGCCTGCGATCCACCGGCCAGCATGTTCGCGGTGAGCATCACCTGCCTCTGCCGGTTCAGCCGGCTAATCGACGAAGGTCCCGTGCCGCTGCGAATGGACACGACTTCGTCCAGGCCCACGGCGCCTTTCTTTATCGACGGGACGGTCATTTTCGCGAGCCCCTCCACCGTGCCGCGCGAGCCCTGTCGGGCGCGGACCACGACATCGTACTGATCGTCCCCCGCGTTGAACGTCGAGGCGGTCTGACCTGCCACCAAAGTGTTTATCGCCTGTTCGATATTCTCCACAAAGACGCCGAGGTCGGCGGCGCGGGCGCGATCGATCTCGACGCGGACTTCGGGCATGCCGGCGCGCAGCGTCGAGTCCGTATCGGTCACCTTGGGAATCCTCTTCATCTTTTCCATCAACTCACCGGAGAACTGCGCCAGCTTCTGCAAGTCCGGTCCTTCGATGAAAAATTGAATGTCTGCGTTGCTCTGGTTGTCGCCCACGGCGCTTACCAGCTCGACTCCGGTGTGAATTTCCTTCGGGTACTTCACCAGCAGATCCCGCACGCGCTGCATGATCTGCTGCTGGGAGAGCTGCCGTTTCCCGATATCGACGAGGTTGACGAACGTGGTGGCATTGGTGACGGATCGGTCCGCTCCGCCACCCACGGTGGCCAGCGTATGCTTCACGCCGGGAATCGCGCGGATGTCCTGCGAGATCCGCTCTACCAGATTGGTCGTCGCCGCCAGTGATGTGCCTTCGGGCGTGCGGATTCTCACATTGAACTGGGATTGATCGTCGATCGGAATGAAATTCTTCCCCACAACCATGAACAAAGGCACAATGCTGACAATGACGAGTGCGCAAACCGCGACCACCGTCTTGCGATGCGCCATCGCCCATTCCAGCCACCCGGTGTAATTCCGGTCGATGATCCGGAACGCGAACGCCTCCTTCGATCCGTGATCCTTGTCCGGCTTGCGGACGAAGCGCGAGCAGAGCATCGGCGTGAGCGTGAAGGAAACTAGCAGCGAGACGCCAATGGCGAAAGCCGAGGTGAATCCGAACGAACTCATGAATCGCCCGACGATGCCGCCCATGAAACCGACGGGCAGGAACACGGCAAGGAGGGAAAGCGTGGTGGCCATTACGGCGAAACCGATATCGCGGGTCCCCTCGATCGCCGCTTCAAACGGGGACATTCCTTTCTCCTCCATGAAGCGATAGATATTTTCGAGCACGATGATCGCGTCGTCGATCACGATGCCTACCATCAGCGTCAGCGCCAGCATGGTGATTTGGTTCAGCGTGAATCCAGCCGCGGCCATCAGCGCGAAGGTCGAGACGATCGACGTCGGGATGGCGATGGAGGCGATCAGCGTAGTCCGGATATTGGCCAGGAACAGGAAGATGATGATCGAGGCCAGGATGCTGCCCTCAATCAGGTGATGTTCAATGTTTCGCACGGACGCCTCGATGAACACCGACTGATCCGTCACTACCTCGGCGCGTACGTCCTTGGGCAGCAGCGGGGAAATTTCCTTCAACCGCTGCTTCACTTCGGCGGCTGTAGCCACCGTATTTTCACCCGATTGCTTGGAAACCACCAGCGTCACGGAGGGCGCTCCATCGAAGCGCGCCGCGGTGCGGGGCTCGGCGTAGCTGTCCTCGGCGTATCCGATGTCTGCGATCTTCACCACGTAGCCGCCGCGGTTGACGATCGCGATTTGATTGAACTGCGCCGGTTCAATGACCTTTCCCGTCGTGCGGACGGTGAACTCCTTGGCCCCGGCTTCCAGATTGCCGCCCGGCAGTTCGAGGTTCTGCTGGCGGACGGCATTGAACACGTCGGTAACGGTCAGGTTGTACGCGCGCAGACGATCGGGGTCCACCACCACGTGAATCTCGCGCTTCGCGCCGCCTAGAATCGTGATCTGGCCTACGCCTTTCGCATTTTCGAGCTGCTGCTTAATTTTCTTATCCGCGATCAGCGTGAGGTCGCGAATCGAGCGCGGCGCGGAGACGGCAATCTGGATTACCGGCGCCGCATCGGGGTCAAACTTTTGCACCACCGGAGTCTTGGCCGTTTGCGGCAGATCGTTGGCGATCAGGTTGACCTTGTTCTGAATTTCCTGCGCCGCGGTATCGCCGTTCTTGGCAAGTAGAAAACTCACGGTCACCACAGACAGGCCTTCTGAAGACGTCGAACGAACTTCGTCGATCAGGCTGATCGTGTTCACGGCGTCTTCCACTCTCTTGGTGATCTCCGTTTCCACTTCCTCGGGCGATGCGCCGGGATCGACCACCGCCACCGAAACGGCCGGAATGTCTACCTTCGGAAACAGGTCAACGCCGAGGGAGAAATAGGAAAACACGCCCACGACGATGAGCGCGAGAATCAGCATCGTCGTGAAGACGGGGCGGCGGACGCAAAGTTGGGCTAATCCATGCATGGCGGTCTCCTATTGCACCGTCACCGGCGCGCTATCGTACAGGTCGCTCTGGTGATTCGTCGCCACGGTTTCCGTCCCCGTCAGGCCGGAGAGAATGCGAATGAGATCGCCTTCGGATGCGCCGGTCAGCACCACGCGCAACCGCGCGATCTTGTCTTCGACGACGAACACCTGATTCGCGTCCGTGGTGCGATCGTGCACCACCGCGGCGCGCGGCACGAACACGGCGTTTTCCTTGCCCGGCAGCAGCACGCGAGCCGTGGCGAACATGCCCGGGCGAAGCTCGGCCTTGGGATTATCAAACCGGGCCTCCAGAATGAACGCGCGCGAATTGGGGTCCACCGAAGGATTTATGGCGGAGACTTTGCCCAGAAAATCGCGATCCGGAAACGCCGACACGCGTGCCATCACCGTCATCCCGACACTGGCGCGGGAACTGCGCTGTTCCGGCGTTTGCAACTGCAGCTTCAAGGTGCCGATCCGCACGATGGTGGCGATTTTGCTGTCGAGCCCAACATGCTGTCCGGCGGCGACCGGCCTCGCCGAGATATAACCGTCGAACGGCGCGCGGATGGTGGAGTCGGCGAGCCCCTTTTCGGCCTGTGCGAGCTGCGCCCGCATGCTCTCGAGCGATGCCTGCGAGGTCTCCACCGCGCCGTAGCTTTGCCGGGCGGCATTTAGCGCGCCTTCGTACTGTTGGCGAGCGGCGTTGGCCTGCGCGTCGGCGGTTTCCTGCTGGGTACGGGCCTTTTCGAAGGCGCTGCGCGACACGTCGCCCGTGCGGACCAGGTTCTCGTATCGCTTCGCATCGGCTGCTGCGAGCCTCGCTTGCGCCAACGCTGAATCGTAGCTCGCCTTCGCCGCAATCACCTCGGGAACCGCGTTGGCGTCGAAGGTGAGGTTCGCCTTCAAGCCGATGCGCGACTGCGCCTGGCGGACGGCGGCCGTCGCCTGGTCGAGCTGTGCGCGGGTCTGTTCCAGGCGCAACTGCGCGTCGCGCCGGTCCAGTTCGCAGACGGCCTGGCCCTTCTTAACGAAATCGCCGACGTTCACCGGCGTCGCGACCACCAGGCCCGGCACAGGCGGCGCGATGTCTGAGGATTCGTCGGCCACAAATGAGCCGGTTTCTTCAAATCCAGCCGATACTTCGCGAATGGTGGCCGTGGCGGTCGAAATCGCGACGGATTTTGGCATACGATCCGGCGCCGTCTGCGCGGCAGGCTTGGAACCGCAGCCGGGCAGGATGAGGGCGCTGATTAGGAGACAGATGATGGCAACGAATCTCATATGGGTTTCTTCTTTCCGGAAGCGGACGGCCCGCGGACGCCGTCCATCATGATGCGCGTGAATGCCTCGACGATCTCCTCGTCCTTGAAGTTCAGATCGCCGCTCTCAACGTTGAGGGCGTAGTAATTCGCCATTCCGGCGATGGCCACGATCATCGCGCCCGGATCGATGGATCGCAGTGCTCCGGCGCGCTGCCGGCGGTCGATATACGCGCGCAGGGAGTCGAAAATCGGCAAGCCAAACTCGCGGCGGTAGATGGTGGCCAGCTCATGGCCCTCCAACCCGGCATGGAGCATCAGCCGCTCAAAGCGCGCATCCTTGCGATGGCCTTCGATGATCGCCTTGACAATCAGCCGGAACAATCCTTCGTCGTCGTCGCGCTTTATGCAGTCCTCGATCGCGGAAATCGTTTGCTGGGCGTCGGCAGAGCGCAGGTTGTGCTCGATGATGGCCGTGTACAGGTCGCTCTTGGTGTGGAAGTGGCGAAAAATGATGGCCTCGGAGACTCCGGCGGCGAGGGCAATTTCCCGCGTGGTGGTCCCGGCGAAGCCTTTGCGGGAAAACAGATCCATGGCCGCCTCGATCAGCTGGCGGCGGCGGTCCGCTCCGGTAAGGCGATGGGCGGCGGTCGGCATAGATCTAGTGTAAGTAAGTACTCACTTACTTGTCAAAGACACACACTCTCTAGAGCTGCCTGCGTTGTTGCTACCAAAACGGCGCCTGCCGCACTATCCTGAAAAGTTATGGCCAAGCGCTTCAAGGATCTGACCGAACGCGAAATCCTCGCCCTCGCGATCTCTTCGGAAGAGGAGGACGCCCGCATCTACGGCGACTTCGCCGACGGCCTACGCGCCGAATATCCGGCCACTGCGAAGTTGTTCGAGGAGATGCAACGGGAGGAGTCCGTCCATCGCCAGAGCCTGTTCGAGCTTTATAGATCGCGCTTCGGCGACCACATCCCTCTGATCCGCCGCGAGAACGTTTCCGGATTCATCCGCCGCCGCCCCCTCTGGCTGATGCGTCCTCTGGGCATCAAGGCCGTGCGCAAACAGGCCGAGTCGATGGAGGCCGAAGCGCGCCAGTTCTATCGCAAGGCGATCGAAAAGGTCACCGACGCTTCGACGCGCAAGCTGCTCGGCGATCTCGAAGAGGCCGAACGTAAACACGAGCGCACCGCCGAGACCATGGGGGAGAGGAACCTCGAGGACCATGCCTTTGCGGCCGAGGACGCCGACGCGAAAAAGCTCTTCCTGCTGCAGGTGATTCAGCCGGGTTTGGTGGGTCTGATGGATGGATCGGTGTCCACGCTGGCTCCGGTGTTCGCCGCGGCATTCGCTACCAAGAACAGCTGGGATGCGTTTTTGGTGGGACTCGCGGCATCGTTGGGCGCGGGCATCTCGATGGGCTTTGCCGAGGCTCTGTCGGACGACGGATCGCTCACCGGGCGCGGCCGACCTTGGATCCGAGGCACCGTGTGCGGCCTGATGACCACTGGTGGAGGCATCGGGCACACGCTGCCGTACCTGATTTCGGATTTCCGCGTGGCTACGGCCGTTGCAGCGATCGTAGTGGCTATCGAATTGGCTCTGATCAGCTACATTCGCCATCGGTTCATGGACACGCCCTGGTATTCGGCCGCGTTCCAAGTCGGGCTCGGCGGGGTTTTGGTGTTGCTCACCGGAATCCTGATCGGCAGTTCCTGACGCTCCCGAACGAGTACGATGGTTCAGATGGAACGGATCCGGCGCCGGCTTGCCCTCATCACGATCGCCCTGATCGTGGTTCTGGCGAGTGGCACCGCCGGCTTCGTCTTCATCGAAAACTACCCGGTCTTCGATGCGTTTTACATGACGCTGACCACGGTGACTACCGTCGGGTATGGAGAAATCCGTCCGCTGAGCCACGTCGGGCGCGTGTTCAACTCCTTTCTGATCATGTTCGGCGCGAGCGTGGTGCTGTTGGCGATAGGCGCGATGACGCAGACCATCATCGAACTGGAACTGAATCAATCTTTCGGAAAGCGGCGGGTTAGAAAAATGATTGAAAAACTGGAAGGCCATTTCATCGTTTGCGGATTCGGACGCGTGGGCCGCGGCGCTGCCGACGAGTTGCATCAGAAGGGGGCGCCCTTCGTGGTGGTCGACAACAACGAGGAAAAAGTGGAGCGGGCGATTCAAGAGGGCATGCTCGCCGTGCTGGCCGACGCCAGCCGTGATGAGGTTTTGCGTGAAGTCGGCATTGATCGCGCCAAGGGGCTGATCGCCACGCTCGCCTCCGACGCCGATAATCTCTTCCTCATCCTCACCGCGCGTACGCTCAATTCGAAAATTCACCTGACGGCCCGCGTGGCCGAGCAAAGCTCGGAGGAAAAGCTGCGCCGCGCCGGCGCGGATTTTGTCTTCGCTCCCTATAACAGCACCGGCCATCGCATGGCGCAGGCGCTGTTAAAGCCCCACGTTCAACAGTTCATCGATTTCACCACGCAAAACCTGGAGATCCCGGTCACCATCGAACAGGTGCGCGTTTCCGCTCACAGCGGCTTTATCGGCGCCACGATCGAAGGCATGCAGATCCGCAGCGAACTGGGTGTCATCGTTTTGGCGATCCGCACGCCCGAGGGGAAAATGGTCTTCAATCCGCCCCCCGATTCGCGCATTTCCGTCGGCGACCACCTCATCGTGATGGGCCAGCCGGAGGGCCTGCAAACCCTGGAACATAAGCTCAACGAGGCGCCCGGGTGAAAAACGTCCTCACATCGGAACAGATGAGGGAGGCCGACCGCCGCACCATCGCCAGCGGCGTCCCCGGCGAGGTCCTGATGGAGCGCGCGGCCACACGCCTCGTGGAAGCCATCGAGCGCGAATGTGCGCCCTTGGCCGATCAGCGCGTGGTGATCTTCTGCGGCAAGGGCAATAACGGAGGCGATGGATTGGTGGCCGCGCGTCTGCTTCAAGGCCGCGTGGCGGCATTGGAGGTCGTGCGCGTAGACGACCCGCCTGAACCGCTCGACCAGTCAGCAACGGTGGTGGTCGACGCGCTGCTCGGCACCGGTTTCCGCGGCGAGGTCCAGGGCCGCTACGCCGAACTGATTCGCGCGATCAACCAGGATTTCCCCCGCGCCAAGGTCATCGCCGTGGACATTCCTTCGGCCCTGCAGGTGCGTGCCGACGTCACGGTGACGTTCGCCGCGCCGAAGGTCGACCTGGTGATCGGGCCTGGCGCGGATAACGCCGGGAAATTGATCGTCGGAGACATTGGCATTCCCGCGGAGTATCTGCAATCCAATCTGCACCTGTCCGAAGCCGGCGATTTCTCGCGTCTTTTTCAACCCCGTAAGCGCGATTCGAACAAGGGCCTCTACGGCCATGTGCTTGTCATCGGCGGGGCGAAAGGAAAATCGGGCGCGGCGGCCATGGCCGGCCTCGCCGCGCTGCGCGCCGGAGCGGGACTGGTCAGCGTCGCCTGCGCCGATGCCTCGAAGCTCGCACCGGAGTTGATGACGGAGTCCTTAGAGCATTTTTCCCTCGACAGAAAAACGGTCATCGCGGTGGGACCCGGCTTGGGCGCCGCTCCCGACCTGGTGAAGAATCTCATGAGCGAGGTGGTCGTGCCCCTGGTCATCGACGCCGACGGTTTGAACTCCATCGCCGGAACCGATTTCAAAGGCCGTGGTGTCGAAACGATTTTGACGCCGCATCCGGGCGAAATGGCGAGACTCGTCAGCGGTAAATTTACCGATCGCCTGGCCACCGCGCGCGCCTTCGCCCAGGACCGTAATGTCTGCATCGTTTTGAAAGGCCACCAGACGCTGGTCGCGCTGCCCGACGGGCATGTGTTCGTGAATCCCACTGGCTCGCCTGCGCTTTCAAAAGGCGGAACGGGTGATATTCTCACGGGTTTAATGGCCGGTCTGGTCGCCCAGCATCCCGACGATATTCCCACCGCTGTCAGGGCCGCGGTCTGGCTGCACGGCCGCGCGGGCGAACTCGGCGCGCAACATTGGACTGAGTTCAGCCTGCTCGCCACCGATCTCTTGACCTATCTGCCCCGAGCGATCCGTGAGTGTTTATAAGACATTTTCCGACGAGGAAACGGTGGCCTTCGGCCGGCGCATCGCCGCGACGCTCCCGAAAAAAGCCTGCGTGTTGCTGATCGGGAATCTGGGGGCGGGCAAAACTACGCTTGCGAAGGGCATTCTGAACGGCCTCGGAGTCGCCGAGCCTGAGGAGGTTGCCAGCCCCACCTTCACCCTGATCCACGAATACGGCAACGGCCGCGCCTATCACATCGACCTGTACCGCCTGGACACCGCGGCAGAAATTGCCAGCCTTGGCCTCGATGAAATCTTCGACCGTGAAGCAGTGGTGCTCATCGAATGGGGCGAGCGGTTCCCCGAGCTGATGCCGCCCGATCGAATCGAGATCAATCTGCGGACGATCGGTGAGGACGAAAGGGAGATTGACGTCAAGTAGTTGAAGCGACAAACACACTCCTTTATCTTGCGCGCGAGGGACTCATATTTTGGCCCTATTTTAGGCTCGTCAACATCTTTAATTCTATAAATATCAATAATTTAAATCATTTTTTTGTCACTCTCGCAGAGACTGTGCTAATAATAGTGTTTGGGGCCCGGACGAGAAGGAAGAGGCCGCGCCCGAAATTCAAGGCAAGCATCTTTTACCAACTAAGTTGAGGAGGTTCATCTATGAATATTCGACCGCTGCACGACCGCATTGTGGTGAAACGGCTCGAGGAAGACGAAGCGAAAGTCGGCGCATTGTTCATTCCCGACTCCGCCAAGGAGAAGCCGCAGAAGGGTGAAGTCGTTGCCGTCGGCAAGGGCAAACACTCCGACGACGGAAAGCTGATCCCGCTCGACGTAAAGCCGGGCGATCACATTCTGTTCGGCAAGTATTCCGGCTCCGACATCAAGCTTGACGGAACGGAATACCTGATCATGCGCGAAGACGAAGTTCTCGCGGTGATCGAGGGCGGTTCCACAACGGCGAAGGCCGCTTAAGGAAAAGGAGGACTTGAAACATGTCTGCAAAACAAATTGTTTATAGCGAAAATTCCCGCCAGGCGATTCTCCGTGGAGTCAATCAACTGGCCGATGCCGTGAAGGTGACGCTGGGTCCGAAGGGCCGCAATGTGGTCCTCGAGAAGAAATTCGGCGGCCCCACCATCACCAAGGACGGCGTGACCGTGGCCAAGGAAGTGGAACTGAAGGATCCGCTCGAGAACATGGGCGCGCAGCTGGTGCGCGAAGTGGCCTCGAAGACGTCCGACATGGCCGGCGACGGCACCACTACCGCCACCATTTTGGCCCAGTGCATCTACCGCGAAGGCGTGAAGAGCGTCGCCGCGGGCGCCAACCCGATGGCCCTGAAGCGTGGCATCGAGAAGGCCGTTGAACTGGTGGTCGCCGAAGTGAAGAAGCATTCCAAGAGCATCTCCGGCGACATGATTGCGCAGGTCGGCACCATCTCCGCCAACGGCGACGCGACCATCGGCAACACCATCGCCGAAGCGATGAAGAAGGTCGGCAAGGACGGCGTCATCACCGTGGAAGAGTCCAAGACCATGTCGACCGAACTGTCGACCGTCGAGGGCATGCAGTTCGACCGCGGCTACCTCTCGCCGTACTTCATCACCGATCCGGAGCGCATGGAGTGTGTGCTCGAGGATCCGTTCATCCTGATCCACGAGAAGAAGATCAGCAACATGAAAGACCTGCTGCCCGTTCTGGAGCAGATCGCCCGCTCCGGCAAGCCGCTGCTGGTGATCGCCGAAGAAGTGGAAGGCGAAGCTCTGGCCACTCTGGTGGTCAACAAGCTGCGCGGCACGCTGAACGCCTGCGCCGTGAAGGCTCCGGGCTTCGGCGACCGCCGCAAGGCCATGCTGGAGGACATCGCGATCCTCACCGGCGGCCAGGCGATCTTCGAAGAGACTGGCATTAAGCTGGAAGGCGTCCAGTTGAAGGACCTCGGCCGCGCCAAGCGCGTCACGGTGGACAAGGACAACACCACGATCATCGACGGCGCCGGCGAACACAAGACCATCGAAGGCCGTATTAAGCAGTTGCGCGCCCAGATCGAGGAGACCACCTCGGACTACGATCGCGAGAAGCTGCAGGAGCGGCTGGCGAAGCTGGCCGGCGGCGTCGCGGTGATCAAGGTCGGTGCGGCGACCGAGACCGAGATGAAGGAAAAGAAGGCTCGCGTCGAGGATGCCCTGCATGCCACGCGCGCCGCGGTTGAGGAAGGCATCGTTCCGGGAGGCGGCGTGGCTCTGCTGCGCGCGGCGTCCGCGCTCGATGGCCTGAAGGTCGAAGGCGATGAGAAGATCGGATACGACATCATCCGCCGCGCTTGCGAGGAACCGGTTCGCCAGATCTCCGGCAACGCGGGCTTCGAAGGTGCGATCGTGATCGAAAAGATCCGCGCCAATAAGGACGCTCACTATGGCTTCAACGCCGCCACGGCGGTATATGAGGACCTGGTGAAGTCCGGCGTCATCGACCCGACCAAGGTCACCCGTTCGGCTCTGCAGAACGCGTCTTCGATCAGCGCCCTGATGCTGACCACCGAAGCGATGATCTGCGAGATTCCGGAGAAGAAGGCTGCTCCGGCGCCCGGCGGCGAGCATGGTCCGGGGATGGACTACTAAGCCACTCGCGTGGCGGCCAATGCGCCTCACGGCGCAGGGGCTTTCGTTTGCAATGAAGAGGCCGCTCGGGAGGCCGGGCGGCCTTTTTCTCTTATGATTGAGCCATGAAGCTGGCCGCGATACTGTTCCTGCTCTCCGCGTCCATCTGGGAAACGAAGGCGCCGGCCGATTGGACCGACGACGAACTGGTCCGCCTGTTCACCGATTCGCCTTGGGCGCAGATGGTGGAGGCTCCGGGAACAAAGGAGTCTCACGGCGAGGCGGTGCAGATGTATCTGGCCAGCGCTGCTCCCATGCAGGAGGCGGAAAAGGAGAGAGAGCGGCGTTACCTACGCAAGGCCAACGGACCGGTGCAAGAGGATCCGATGGCGGCCGAGGAGAGGATTTGGATGGAGGACAATCGCGCCGAGCAGATCGTGATCGCCATCCGCATCCAACGCGCCCAGGAGTTCGACGACTCGCGCGAAGTCCGCCGCATGGAAGACGAATGCGTGATGCGCGTCGGCCGCAGGAAGTCCAAAATGGCCGGCCATTTCCCGCCCACCGCCCACGATCCCTACCTGCGCATCGCGTTTCCCCGCCAGATGACCGAGTCCGATAAGTCCGTGACGTTCGAGTTGTACGTCCCCGGCGCAAGGCCGCCTTTCCGGTCGGCGGAGTTCCGACTGAAGGACATGATGTGGAAAGGTAAGTTGGAACTGTGATGCAGCCCCCGGCGTCAGCCGGGGGATACGTAGACAGCCACCGGCCGGCCCTGGCACTCGACAACGTACCGGATCGCAGCCTGCACCGCAGCACGGTTCACCAGAGGCACAGTGCTCCCATGGCGCGACCAGCGCTTCGCCCTGTTTAGGGCCCGCGTAGCATAGGCCTTCAGATCCGCGATCGCGCGGCTGGGATCGGTCACGCCACCGACAATGCAATGCACGTGGTTGGTGCGGACGTGTGCCGCAATCAGTTGCCGGTTCCTAAACGCGCAGACCTCGCGCAGCGTAAACAAAACGATTTGTGACGAGCGGCCATCGAGCGATTATGGCGGATCTAACTTACGTGCACGGGCGTAGCTTTCTAAACGCACTGAGGCATGCTGAACGCCGCCGCGATGGCGGTCGATCCATCCGCGCGGGTCTCCCGGCAAATGCGTACCGCAGCATGAGAATGTGAGCAGGTAGGTCACTTCAATGAGTGCCCGCAGCGCCGCGGAATTCTCGGCTGATCCCCCGGCTGACGCCGGGGGCTGCACAGCCGGAAAACATTAATGCCCTGTCTGCTATACTAAAAACGTCCAAAAGTTCGACTGATAGGTGCGCCTCCGCGCCAGTGAATGAAACATCATGCCCAAACGTACATTTCAGCCCAATAATCGCAAGCGCGCGAAGACGCACGGATTCCGCTCCCGGATGGAGACGAAGGATGGCCGCGCCGTGCTGTCGCGCCGCCGCGCCCGTGGCCGCCATAAGCTGACGGTGAGCGACGAAACACGCGTCAGGAACGCAAATTAACACCGGGTCTGGCGGCCGGCAGTCCTTTCCTCGAGCGTCCCGCATCCTGCGCTCCGCCGATTTCCGAACGGTCTATGATCACGGCACCCGCGTTTCCGGTCCTTTGTTCGCCGCGTTCTGTAAGGCGCGCGAAGGCGATGGAATCGGCGTGCGCCTCGGGCTTACCGTGCCGCGCGCGCTGGGCGGAGCAGTTGTCCGCAACCGCATTAAACGGCGATTCCGCTCGGCGTTCCGCTTGCATCGCACGCAATGGAACTTCGATTACGATGTCGTCATCAACCCGCGCAAAGCGTCGATTCTCGCGCCCTTTGCCGATCTTGAGCGAGCGCTCGCCAAGGTGATGGAAAAATGCGGGCACTAGTCATCGCCGGATTGCGTATCTATAAGCGGTGGATTTCTCCGCTGTTGCCCTCGGCCTGCCGCTTCGAGCCGACCTGCTCGGTGTACATGATGCAAGCAGTGGAAAAATACGGCGTCGTGCGCGGCGTTGCCAAGGGACTGAAGCGCATCGGGCGCTGTCACCCATTTCATGAAGGAGGCCTGGACCCGGTCCGTTGAAGGTTGCTAAAAACGGGACAGACTACTCTGTCCCCCTTGGAACGATTTGAGTGAATCTCGTGTGCTGAGCAGTGGACAGAGTGTCTGTCCCCTTTTTTAGAACAACCCGAAAGACAAACCGCAAGGGCGTATGAAAAAAGAACTCTCGATGGAGGCTCGGCTTCTCATCGCATTCGTGCTGATGGGGCTGGTGCTGTTCCTGACGCCGTATATCTATAAGCCGGCCGCATCGCCGGCCCCCGGCGCCAACAAGCCCGCGACCTCGAAGACCACCAGCCCGGCGGAGGCCGCTACTGCGCCTGCTCCGGCGACCCCGGCTCAGGCTCCGCCGCCGGCTGCCGCTCAAGCCGACATGCCAGGGCAAATTCATGGCGATCAGGAAGAGACTGTCGTCGTCGAAACCAGCCTGGAGCATGTTGTTTTTTCCAGCAAAGGCGCGGTAGTGAAGAGCTGGCTGCTCAAGAATTTCAAGGATCACAACGGCCAACCGCTCGATCTGGTCAACGCCGATGCCGCGGGCAAGGTCCCGGCGCCGTTTTCCATCGCCTTCCGTAATCAGAAGCCGGCCGCCGATTTGAACGCCGTGCTGTACAAGGTGAATCGAGACGGCGACGATATAACTTTTGAGTTTTCCGACGGCGTGGCGGACGTCAAGAAAACCTTTGCGTTCGCGAAAGACAGCTACCTGGCGCGCGTCACTTCGCAGGTTTCTGCGAATGGCGTGATGCTTCCGCACTTGCTCGAATGGCGGGGCGGATTCGGCGACGAAACGGTCAACAATCCTGCGTCCCTGCAGCACGCCCTGTTCTTCGACCCGAGCGCGCCGCGCTCCTATGGCCTCTTCGACAATGAACTGCAGAAAAAGGACGCCAAGGACGCCAAGAACGGCCCGGTGTCCTCAACCGGCCAGTACACCTTCGCCGGCATTGAGGACAGCTATTTTGCCGGCGTTTTCCTGCCCGCCGGCGCCTCCTCGCTCGAACTGACCACGTATTCCGACAATATTCCCAAGGATGGAAAGGACGTGCCCCGCGTGGGTATGGCCGTGGGCGGCGAAGGTTTCAATTCTTTCGAACTCTACACCGGGCCGAAGGATCTGGAGATTCTGAAGCGCGTCAATCCCAAGCTGGAGCAGGTGGTCGATTGGGGCATGTGGGGGTTCATCGCCAAGTATCTGTTTGAAGCGCTGAAATGGACCGCCGGATTGGTGGGCGGCAACTATGGCTGGGCGATCATTCTGGTGACCATTGCCATCAACACCCTGCTTTTCCCGTTGAAGATTACCAGCATGAAGTCGTCCCGCAAGATGCAGGCGATTCAGCCGCAGATCAAGGCGATCAACGACAAGTACAAAGGCCTTTCCCTGAACGATCCGAAAAAAGCGGATCAGAACGCGGAATTGATGGCACTTTACAAAGACAACGGCGTAAACCCGGCTGGCGGCTGCCTGCCGATGCTGCTCCAACTGCCGTTCTTCTTCGCTTTTTATAAGGTTCTGAACGTCGCGATCCAATTACGCGGCGCGCACTGGCTCTGGGTGACCGATCTTTCGCAGCAGGAATCCCTGGCGATCCACGTTCTGCCTGTGATTCTAGTGGGCACGCAGTTTCTCACCCAGAAAATGACCCCCAGTCCGGGCATGGATCCCTCCCAGCAGAAAATGATGATGATCATGCCGCTGGTGCTGGGCTACATGTTCTACTTTGCCTCCTCTGGACTGGTAATATACTGGTTGACCGGCAACGTGGTTGGCATCGCTCAGCAGTGGTTTTTGAATCGAGGCACGCCGCCGCCAAATGTTGTAGACGTAAAGCCAGTCGCGAAGAAAAAGAACAGGAACTGAACGTTGCCCCATAAGAAGTACACAGTTGCTGAGGACGGCCCGCGCATTGAGCAGTTTTTGAAGCACGTCTTCTCGCTCGCCGGATTCGACCTGAAGTTCACCTTGGCTGAGGGCGAAACCCCGCTCCCAGACTTCGAAAATCCCGACCTGATGGTTCGCTTCACCGGTCCGGACGTCGACCTGCTGCTCGAAAATAAAGCGGAATTGCTGCTGGCCCTGGAACACCTCACCATGGAAGCGCTGGGGATGTCCGGCGAAGAGCACTCGCGCATCTGTTTCGACGCCAACGACCGCCGCATCCTCCGCATTGAAGAACTGCGCATGAGCGCGCTTGCTGCGGCCGAGCGGGTGAAGAAATCCAAGTCGCCGTTCCACTTCAGCCCCATGAACAGCCGGGAGCGCCGAATTCTGCACCTGGCACTGCGCGGGGAAACCGAAGTGCGCAGCGAGAGCGTGGGCGAAGGCCCCATCCGTCAGGTGGTTGTGGTTCCGGCCGACCTTAAGGTTCTGCCCGAGCCGATCCGTCCTCCCCGGCCTCGGCCGGAAGACGACGGTGGGCGCAGGGGGGATCGCCGCGGCGGGCCTCCCGGTCGAGGTGGTCACGGCGGCCCGCGCCATGGCGGACGCGATCGCGGCCCACGGCGAGGCTGAAGCCTCGATGCAAGCTGAAGCTCGCGCCACGTGGCGTAAGGTTTATCTTGCAGGCGAACCTCGGTTCGCCCGTTGATTAGATGAACATCCACGACACGATTGCCGCTGTATCCACTCCCCCGGGACGCGGAGGCATCGGCATTGTGCGTCTATCCGGATCCCAATCGCGCGCGATTGCCGAAAAGATCCTCAGCTTTCGTGCCGGTTTTGAGTGGCGCCCCTGGACCGCCGCCTTGGCCGAGTTGTCCGATGTCGACCAGGTGGTGGTGACATTTTTCGCCGCGCCGAAATCCTACACGGGCGAGGACGTGGTGGAAATTGCCTGCCACGGCTCGCCCGTCGTGCTGCGCTTCGCGTTGGAAAAAGCCTGCGAGCAGGGCGCCCGCCTGGCCGAACCGGGCGAGTTTACACTGCGCGCTTACATCAACGGCCGCATCGATCTACCGCAGGCTGAGGCCGTGCGCGACCTGATCGACGCGACCACGCTTTATCAGGCTCGCATCGCGGCGCAGCAGACCTCGGGTTCCGTTTCGCGCCGCATCAAGCCCATTAAGGAAAAACTGCTAGAGCTGATCGCTCTCTTGGAAGCCGGCATCGACTTCGCCGAGGACGACATCGACATCGCGCCCGCGTCCCAAATCGAAGCCTCGATCCTCCCCGTTCTCGACGCGGTGAAGACCCTGATTTCGAGCTTTGCCTACGGCAAGCTGGTGCACGAAGGCTTTACATTGGCCATCGTCGGACGGCCCAACGTCGGCAAGAGCAGCCTGTTTAACCGACTTCTGGAGCAGGACCGCGCCATAGTAACCGATATCCCGGGCACCACGCGCGATCTGGTTTCGGAAACCGCCTCGGTCGAAGGAATCCCCATAAGATTCGTCGACACGGCCGGCATTCGCGAGGGGTCAGATACTGTGGAAACGCTTGGTATCGAGCGCAGTTTTCAGGCCATGGCCGACGCCGACCTGACGCTGGTGGTCATGGATGCCGCCGCGCCCGACGCGTCCATCGCGGAGAAGGTGAAAGGAAAGTCACTGCTGGTGGCTAACAAATGCGACCTCGCGCCCGCGCCTCAAGGCCTGCCCGTTTCCGCGCTAACCGGCGAAGGCATCCACGAGCTGCGCCGGGCCATTGTCGATGCGCTCGCGCCGCGCGGGGTCATTGAACAGGAGGGAGGCTTCATCACCAGCCTCCGCCATGAGCAGTTGCTGCGCGAATCGGCGGAGGCGCTTCAGCAGGCGCTCACCGCCAACTGCGTGGGCATCCCTCATGAGATGCTGCTGCTCGACCTCTACGCTGCCCTGCGCCCCATCGACGCCATCACGGGCGCAACCACGGCGGACGATATTCTGAATCGCATCTTTTCCACATTCTGCATCGGCAAGTAAGCTCCCCGTGTTGACGCGCGCGGGGCTGCAGCCCTGGCGTCAGACAGGGGATTTGGGCTGGTACCCCGCCGGGTACCAGGACCTCCTAGCCGCCAAGTACCTTGTTGTCGTCCCTCCCGCGTCGCAAACTTTAAGCAAGGAACTGTCCCTATAAAATGGAGCGTCAGGACTTAGAGCAGTGGAAAGCAAAAGAGGTTGCCCGGCTGCTCGCGCTGGTGGAAACCGAGCGGCGTTACTACCAGGAAATGGTGGCGATGCTGCCGGTGGCATTGGTGGTGCTCACCTCGGACCGGCGTATTTCCTCCGCAAACCGGGCATTTCGCCAGACCTTCGGCCTCCGTTCCAGCGAACTGCACGGCAAAACCATCGACCAGATTCTGCCTTCGGAACGGCTGATCGAAAAGATCCACGACGCGCATACCAGCGGAGTCCCGCCAGCCCAATTCTCCTTTGAGCACGAAGGCCGCCTGTTCAGCGTCGGAATTGTGGCGATCCGCAACTGGGACGACGAGAGCGAGATCGAGACGTTGCTGGTGTTTCAGAGCGTCCCGCCCGTCCTTCAGGCCCCCGTCGTTCAGCCGAATGTGGAAGCCTCGCTCGAGATTCCCGCCATCGTCTGGCAGGCCGACCCATTGACGCTGGCCTTCCAATCCGTCCGCGGGGACTTCGAGTCGCTTCTGGGCTTCCCGGCCTCCCACTGGACTGGAACACCAGATTTTTTTGAGACCCGTATCCATCCCGGCGATCGAGCGGCCACACTCGCCCTCTACCGTGCGGCGTCCGGCGATGCCAGCGCCGAATTTCGTGGTGTCACGGCGTCCGGCGAATCGGTGTGGATGCGCGAGACCGTCCGCCATGGCGCGTCGGCAATCACCGGCGTGATGACGCCCATCGAGCGGCGCAGGCAGTTCGAGGATCAACTGCTCCGCGCCGGCCGCACCGAAGCTCTGCAGGGAGTCGCCGCCAAGCTCGCGCACGACCTCAACAATCCGCTGATGATCGTCACCGGATACGCCGAAGAGATGCGCGCTACCCTGCGTGAGGACGACCCCGTGCGCGGCGACGTGGAAGAGATTCTCTCCGCCACCGGCCGCATCTCCGGCATCACGACGCAACTTCTCCATTTCACGCGAAAGCAGGCTTTCCCGGCCGAGCCGATGAACGTCACGCAGGTGCTGGAGCACATGGACGAGCCAATCGCGCAGGCTGCCGGCGAAGGCGTCGCGATCCACCTGACGGGCGAGCTGGTGTGGGCGCTGGCCGAGCCTAAGCAATTCGAGGAAGTCATTCTGGCCCTGGTTTCGCGCGACCGCGAAGGCGCGCGAGAGCGGACCAACCTCACCATCACCTGCCAAACCGATACCGTGACGGACTATGTTCCCGGCGCGGCCCTCGCGCCGGGGGTCTACACTCGCGTGGCGATTCATGACGACGGCCGCGGCGTGGAGGAATCTAAGCGCAGAGCAGCCTTCGAAGCATTCTTATCCAAGCCCGGGGAGAAGACGGCGGGTCCGGCGATCGCCCGCGCTTATGCCATTGTGCGCGAGTGGGGCGGCGACATCGCCTTGCTGAGCGATCCCGGCTGCGGCTCTACGCTCCTTGTTTACCTGCTGCACTGTCCCGCGCCCGAACCTGTCCACGCGGAAGTCCCGGCGGTGGCCGGGATTCCTGCGCCGCTGCCTCCTGCGCCGGTCGTCCGCGAGACGATTCTGCTGGTGGAGGACGAGCCGGGTATTCGCGCTCTCGTCCGTAAAATCCTGCGCCGCGAAAATTACGCCGTCCTGGAAGCGGGTAGCGCCGAGGAAGCCATCGCCATGGCGTCCACCACCGGCCAGATTGATCTTCTCGTCACCGATGTCATGCTGCCGAACCAATCCGGCCGGGCTCTGGCCGAGCATCTGCTCGCGCAACGACCGCACCTGAAGGTGCTCTACGTTTCCGGCTACACCGATGACGACTCCGTGCGCGCGGGCACCATTCCGCCGGGCTCCCGCTTCCTGCAAAAACCGTTCACGCTCGGCGCGCTAGTGGAAAAAGTGAAGGAATCGCTCGCGGGTTAGGTCTTGTCCGGCAACGCGAAGCGATAGCCCACCCAGGGCTCCGTCAGCAGGTATTTCGGTTGGGCTGGATTCGGCTCGATCTTTTTCCGGAGCTGATTCATAAACACGCGCAGGTACTCCACCTGATCCCCGTAATCCGGGCCCCACACCGCCTGCAGCAGACGCGCGTGTGGAATCGGGACGTTGGGATTGGCCAATAAATACTGCAGCAACCCGAACTCCTTCGGGGTCAGGCGAACTTCTCGTCCCGCAGTGACGACGCGCCTGGTAGCCAGGTTGATTTCGATGCCGCCCAAATGCACCGACTGCGGACCGCCCTCGGGCGAGGACGGCATGCGGCGCAACGCCGCGCGAATCCGCGCCAGAAGCTCCGGCGTGCTGAACGGCTTGGTGATGTAATCATCGGCCCCGGCGTCGAGCGCGGCCACTTTATCCTGCTCCGAATCGCGCACAGTGAGCATGATGATGGCGACTTCGCTCCCGCTCCGGATCTGGCGGCACGTCTCCAGCCCGCCCATGCCATGCATGTTCACATCGAGCAGCACCAGGTCGAAGCGGCTGGCGCGAATCGCCTCCAGCGCCTCTTCTCCCGACCGCGCCTCGGAGAATTCGTACCCATGTCCGGTGAGCGTGGCGCGCAACACGCGGCGGATTTGCGGCTCATCGTCGACCACTAAAATGCGGCCGGAACTCATTTGGTGCGTCCTTCCTTTGGCGCGTACTTAGAGAGAGGAAGGCCGGCGCAAAACTCCGAGCCTTCATCGGTCTCACCCTCAATCCAGATGTCGCCTCCGTGCGCGCGGAGAATTTCGCGGGCGATATAGAGCCCCATCCCCGTGCCCGGCAGGCGCCCCTTCGCCCCGTCGCGGCGGTAGAACTTCTCGAAGATCTTTTCGCGCTCGCGCTCCGGAATACCCGGGCCGCGGTCATGCACGCGAATCACCACGCGGTCTCCCTCCAGATCCGCCACGACATTGATCGGCGAGGCCGGAGGCGAATACTTGAGCGCATTATCCACCAGTTGCCGCAGAGCCAGCGATAGCAGATCGGGATCGGCCGAAATGCGCGGAAGATTCGGCGCGGTATTCACGCGAATCGTCCGCCCCGCCGAGTGCAACGCGAAATGCTCCAGGACGCGCCTGAGCAACTCCGCCACGTCCAGGGATTCGCGCTCGAGCCGCAGTTTTCCCGCGTCGATTTGCGACATGCGCACCGCTTCGGTCACCAATTGACTCATGCGGTCCGTTTCTTCGTCGATGATCGACACCAGTTCGCACGATTCCGGTGTCAAACCAGGCGAATCGGCTAGCAGCGACGTCGAGGCAGCCTTGATCGATGTGAGCGGTGTTTTGAACTCATGGGCGATGGCGTCGAGGAGTGTCGACTTGAACTGCTCGCTCTGGCGCGCCGCCTCCGCGCGATTCGAGACCTCCTCCGTGCGCACGCGCTCCAGCCCGATCGCCACCAGATTCAGCAGCGCCTGCAAAGCGCCGTCGGACAACGAGGATCCCTTGAGCGCCAGACTCCCAACCGGCTGCCCGCCGAGCAGGATCGAGGCGACGAACAGCGGCGGTTCTACGAAGTTGTTGCCTTGCACCGCCACCTGCTTTAACTTCGCTTCGATGCCCGGCAGATCGTCGGCGCCGCCGCGGAACACCTCCGAAGTCTTCACGTCGTATAAGGCCACGCCCGGGCAATCGAAGATCTCGGAAATATGCCGCGCCGCTTGCGATCCGACGGACTGCGAAGGGTCGGTCAGCAGAATGGAGCGGCTGAGAGCGTACAGTTGCTCGGTTTCGCGCTGCCGCCGTGTTGCTTCCGCCGCCTGCTTCTTCTCCCGGTTCGAAAGATGGCTGGCCACCAATGCAGTTGCCAGGAACGCGAACAGCGCCACCCAGTTTTGCGGATCGGCGATGGTAAACATCCCCACCGGAGGCAGAAAGAAAAAATTGAAGCACAGCATTGCCGCCACGGAGGCGATCACGGACTCAATCAATCCCCAGGTCGCCGCGATCGCGAGAATCCCCAGCAGGTAGGCAAATCCGGCGGTCAGAGCGTTCACAGCAATCACGTGCGTGCAGATAAGCGTGGTCGCGGCCACCACTACCAGGCTTGCCGCGAGGCGCAACAGGAACACGCTATACCGGAACGTCATCGGTCCACTGACGATAGTAGCCTAAGATGCCGTAAGGAAGGGATAAAGAAAAGACACTAGGACGGCGGCCAGGAAATGATCTGCTCCCGCAGCGTATTCAGACTGTTCGTGATGCGATCCGTTTCGATGTTTACCAGCGCGTAGCGCCCCTCGCGCCCGTCGCCTTCGCGCAGCAGCGCGTGATGATCCTCGCGCAAATCCGCCAGATCGCCGGGATGAATCTCGGTTCCCCGAAGCGACGCTGCCAGAAAGTACAGCGTTTTCTCAACGTCGTTACTGAAGGTGCGGAATGCCGCGCGCGGGGCGGCGAACTTGCTGCTGTAGAGACCCGCTTCCAACGCCATCAGCGCATGCACCAGGCGGTGCGAACTGGTCAGCATGTCGTTCAGGGCTATCAGCCGGAATTTGTACGGCTCCGAACTCAGCCGGTCGACAGAGGCCGTAAGGTTCGACCTCGCCAGTCGAGCCGCTTGCCGGGCAGCATCCAATTTGTGCGGCGCCGCGCCCAACAGGGCTCGATCCAGATACCGCTGTACGATGGCGTGAAAATAATCGCGGTAGGCGTCCAGAAGCCGCGCGACATACTCATTCACGCGATAGTGTTCCCATGTGGGCCAGAGCCAGTAGGCCGTCAACGCCAGTGTCCCGCCCGCGAGCGAATTCAGGGCGCGCGCCGCAATCACGTCGCTCGCCGAAACGCCGGTCAGCCCGATCAGCAGCACCACGAGCGCGCTCACCGCGGCTGTCAAAATGCTGTAATTCGCCGCGCCATAAGACCGCAGCACGAATGTCAGCATCCCGATCAGTACGATCTGCGTCATCACCGTGGCCGACAACACATGAAACAGCATTGTGGCGAAGGCCAGTCCCGCCAGCGTTCCGATCATGCGCAGCACGCCACGGCTAAACGTCGCCGTAAAATCCGGTTTCAGCACGATCGCCACCGTCATCGGCAGCCAGTAGGTGCGACGCAAGCTTACCGCGCGCCCGATGGCGGCCGCCAGCGCCACGCACCCCGCAAGGCGTACGGCATGGCGAAACGCGGCGGATTCAAACGTGAAGTTCGCGCGCAGAGTCGCCAGGCCACCCCGCAGGCGAAGCGTCCAGGGCGCCCGCGCCTCGGTTCTTTCAAACTCCTCATGACCGGCCGCCGTGGAATATGATGCCAATTCCACCGCGCTGCGCAACTGCCCGGCGAGCGCGTCCGCCTGATACCGCACATCGCGCCCGAACGCCGCCAAAACGTCGGAATCGGCACGCTCCTGCCGCGACCTCAGGACCTGCGTTAAAGCACTGATCTGGTCTAACTCGCCCGGAGGCTGGTCCAAAGGATCGCCGGTCTTCAGCGATGCGCCGATCGACGCCAGGACGCGTGCGCACAACCTAAAAAAGTCATCGAGCGCAGCCGCTTCCTCCGCATCCTCTTTCTCGCGCCCGATGCGGACGCGCAGCCGCGCCAGCGCCAGCAGGCTCAGACGCATCCGCTCGGCCTGACTCAGCAGGGACCGATAGCGGTCCGCCTCCACCGTGTGAACGGCAACCAGCGAGGCCAGCGTCTTGTGAGCCTCGGTAGCCGCGGCGCTCGCCACCGGCGCCTCGGATACCGCGGCCGGAGCCTCCGCCCCCTTGGCCAAGCCTTCATAGAGGGCGGCCAGCGCCTTCCGCTCCGGCTCATGCCGTTGCACCGGCCAGAACGCCAGCGCCAGTAGTGTTTGCAGCAATCCTCCGGCGATCGCCAGCAGTCCGGCGATAACGGCTCGATTCGGCTCCAGCGGCTGCGCCGAATAGACGATCAGCGTCACCAGAGTGGTCACGCCCATGTCCGCCGCATTCTGGCTGATCGCCGCCATCATTCCGGCCGAAAACGCCCACGCCCCCGTGATCAGGATTGCCAGCCCCCAGGTGTGCCCCACCAACGTGCCGGTCAGCACCGCCAGGCCCACCAGCAGCGTCCCCAGCAGCATCCGGCGCGCCCGCTGCCGGTACGGATCGTCTCCGTCGGTAAAACATACGTTCAGCGCCCCGGAACTGATAACCAAGCCGGCCGGCAGCGAGCTGGCGAGATACCCCACCGCCAGCGGCAGTGCCACTCCAATGGCGTTCCTCGTCGACCGGCCGTAGACGATCTTTTCCGGCTCCAGGCGGGTCAGCGTTCGCCAGAAGGCGCCGAGGTCGATCCCTTTTTTTGAATGAGTTACGGACTCCGGGAGGGTTCCCCCCGGCGCGGCAGCCATGTTTTCATACTACGTCATTTTGGCCGCCTGCTATGATAGAGTTGATGGCTAAACATCACGTCGCTCTCTCCTCCTATCATTTTCAGCGCGCCAAGACCCAGGGCATCATCAATGTCCTGAACGAAGGCTCCTACATCATGGCCGAGTACAGCGAACGCACTGGCACCGTAAAGTGGCAGCGCGTCGTGCTTGCCACACAAAAAGAAATGATCGAAAAATGGCTCGGCCAGCACTATCCGGCGCAAGTTGCTCCGGAGCCTCCGCCGGTCGAAAAGCGCCGCGCCGCGCCCCGGCCGGCGGTCCGCGCTCGTTCTGCCCGCGCCGCGAAGTAAATCACTCGGATCGAAGAGCAGTTGCCGGGTCCACACGCACGGCTCGCACTGCCGGGATGATGCTGCCCGCCGCCGTCATCGCCAAAGCGAGCAGGATTCCCGCCGAGAATGCGTCCGGATCGTTCGGGCTGACGCCCGCAAGCAGCGACTGAAGCTCCCGTCCGGAGCCGTACGCCGCCGCTGTGCCGATCGAGATGCCGATCAGAGCCAAAGCGAAGGCTTGTCCAGTAATCAGCTTCAGAATGTTCGCGCGCGTTGCGCCCAGCGCCACCCGCACGCCGATTTCCTGCGTCCGCTGGGACACCGCATAAGACAGCAACCCGTGAATCCCAATAGCGGCGAGCAGAAACGCGATCCCCGCGAATCCTCCCAGCACAATCAACTGCGCCTTCCGGGAAGCGGTTTCCGCCGCGACAATTTCATCCAACATGCGCACGTTCGTGACCGGCATCTGCGGTTCCGCGGAGAAGACAATTCGACGCACCGCGGCCGCGATGCCGGCCGGGTCGCCGGAAATATGAATCGCGAGATTCGTAGGCACATAGGGTGTGACCCAGCCGTCCTTTACTTGCTGATACGGCAAATAGACTTGAGGCTCGCTCGGCTGCTCCAGCCCGCGCACGCGGACGTCGCCAACAACGCCTACTATAATCCGGTCCAGCATCGCACACGTGAAGTGCTTGCCCAGCGGATTCTCGCCGGGCCAATACTGCTTCACGAACGACTGGCTCACGACCGCGACCATGGGCGACGCCAGCACGTCCGATTCGGCCACGTCGCGGCCCAGTAGCAGCGGGACCCCGAGCGTTTGGAAAAAATCGGGAGAAATGAACCGCATGCTGGCCTTCTGCCCGGTCGCATCTGACGGAGGCTGGCCGTTTACCCCGATCGACCAGATGCCTCCATGCCAGACCATGGGCAGCGACGTGATATAGGCCGCGCTATCCACGCCGGGCAGCGCGCGGACATCGTTCAACACGCGATGATAAAACGCTACGCGAGGCACCGTGTTCGCGTAGCGCTGGCCCGTCACCGGAGTCATCAAAGTCAGCACGCGATCCGGACGGAAACCGGGGTCGATCCCTTGAATCCGCATCATCGCGCGGATCAGTAAGCCCGAACAGACCAGTAAGACTACGGACGCTCCGATTTCCGCGATCACCAGCATGCCTCGTATGCGCTCCCTCCGCCCACCGACGCCCGACCGGGAACCTTCGCGTAAATCCGTGCCGCGAGTGGCCCTCAGCGCTGGAAATACGCCAAACGCGAGCCCGGTGAAAACGGTCGCGAGCATCGCGAATCCAAGGACTCTCGCGTCCGGCGAAGGCAGAGCCGTGATCGGCAGGCGCGTGGGCGCGAGCGCCGCGAATAATGGTGTCGCCGTCACCGCAATCAGGATCCCCAGCGCGCCCCCGGCGATGGCCAGAAGCAGGCTTTCCGTCAATAACTGCCGCACCAGCCTCTCGCGTCCCGCGCCCATCGCCGCCCGAACCGCCAGTTCCTTCCGCCGGCCTCGCGCGCGGGCGAGCAGCAGGCTGGCGAGATTCGCGCAGGCGATCAGAAGCACGCACATCGACGCGGCGAGAAGCGCCCAAAGCATGGTTCTCGATTTATCGGAGACCATGTCGCGCAGATTCACAGCCATCGCGCTCACCTTGCTCAACTCCTTCGGGAACTGCTGCTCCAGCCGCGCCGCGATGCCCGCAAGTTCGCTGTTGGCCTGATCGAGCGACACGCCTCGCTTCAGCTTTGCGAGGCCGACCAGGTACGTGTTGGTGCGGTCCGGGTCTTCGAATTCATCGCCGAACATCCCGAATTGCCGGAGAGGCATCCACAAGTCAATATCGCGGCTCGGAAAAGAAAATCCCGCGGGCATCACCCCGACCACCGTGCAAGGCTCGTTGTCGATCTGGATTTTCTTGCCCAGCACGGCCGCGCTTCCGCCGAATCGCGTCTGCCACAGGGTGTAACTCAGAACAATCGTGCCCGGCGCGCCTTTGCGATCGTCCTGTTCGGTGAACCAACGGCCCACCCCCGGCTTCACGCCAAGGGTGGGCATAATGTCGGAGCTGATCACGGATCCCGTCAACCGCTCAGGCTCGCCCTCGCCGACTAGGTTCACGGAAAAATCAGAGTAGGCTCCGAAAGCCTCAAACGACCTGCTCTGCTCCTTCCAGTCGCGATAATTGGCTGGCGACATCTCCGTTCGCGAATACCGCGGCATCTTTTCCCATACCGTAACCAGCCGGTCTGCGTCAGCAAACGGCAGCGCGCGCAGCAGCACATGGTCGGCGATCGAAAACGCGGCCGTAGTCGCCCCGATGCCGAGCCCCGCGATCGCCACCACGGTCAGCGCGTAGCCGGGCGATTGCCGCAGAGTGCGCGCGAAGTAACGCAGGTCGTGAAAAAACAGGTCCAGATGAACGTGCGCGGCATTGATCAGCACGTCGAAGAACGCGCCGATCCATATTGATAACAGCCCAATCCCAGAAGCGTCGCGTAAACGACGCGAAAACACGGCCGACATTTCGCTTTCATATTCGATGCGAAATGATTTTGGATACAGATGTAAAAGCGCCCGGTACATCATGCCTTGCCCTCCGCGAATCCGCTCCGGCGCGCCATGCGCACCAGCTGCGCCAGTCTGCGCGCCTCCGCTTTTGCCACCTCCCTGCCGAACGGAGTGATGCGGTAATAGCGCCGGCGCTCATCATCGTCCTCAGGCGACGGCCTGTCGCCCGTCTCGATCAGCAGGCCTTGTTCCAGCATTCTTTGGATGGACCGGTACAACGTTCCGGCACTCAGCTTCAATGCGCCGTTGGTGCCCGCCGCGACATCCTGAATGATTCCGTAGCCATGGCGGTCCTCCTCGGCCACCGCCATCAGAATGTGAAAGGCCGCCTCCGGCAGCGGCAGAAAGGATTCGGGCTGCATATGGCCAATTATATCCATAGTGGATATATTGTCAATGGGTAGATCGTCAGCGGCTATACCTTGCCGCCAGCCGGGCGATGGTGTTCCGGTTGCGGAACGTCGCCGGGCCTTCAATGGCCCGCTCGAACTTCTTCGGGTTGACCTTGGTTTCAGCCTGGGGGACCCGGCAGAGCCAGTAGACTTCCCGGCCGTGGACGTGAAATTCGTCCACGTCGCTGTCAAACTCTTTCACCCTTGCCGCCGTCGCGGGACTCAGCGCGTCGCGCAGGAACCCGACGTGTAAGGAACGCGCGGCTTCCACCGCCGCTGCCGGGAACGGTTGATAGAGGCTGACCGCGCGGACCTCCTCGGCGCTCCGCACGAACGTCTCCACTTCGTATCCGAGGACCGATTTCAGCTGCTTTTCGATCTTCCCTTCCAGCGGTTTCGCCGTGGACGCCTCAAAGATCACGTTCCCGCTGGCGATGAACGTCTCGACGCCGCGCAATCCGCATCCTTTGAAGATCTCCCGCAGCGCGTCCATCTTCACCACGCGTCCGCCCACGTTGATCGCGCGCAGGAACGCGATATAGATGGCCATCTAAAGCAGCTCCCTCTTGCGGTAATCGTCCACGCCGGCCTGGGTGAGTGTCTTCAGCTCCGCGAACAGATCCTTGTCCACTTTCTTGAAGTTGAAGCACGTTTTCCCCTGCATGCGCTTCTTGAGTGCAGGCGAAACCAGCGCGTTCATCGGCGGATTGAAATACAACGGCATCAGATGGTAGCTGACGTAAGCTTTTCCAAGCCGCACAGAGCCGAACCACATCGGCATGCCACGGTTGCTGTTGGACTTGGTCACCAGCGTGTATTCCCGCTCTTCGTCCTTAAGGACTCTAAACGTTTTCTCATGCTTTTTCATAAGGGATTTCAGGGCTTCAAACGCCTCGGCGAACTCCGGATCGGTGGTCATTCATCTAAAGTACTCCTGCCGCCGCACCGATGGAACAGCTATAGCCATGAGTGTCACCCGACTGTTCAGCCTCGGCATCCGCTTTGCGGCCTGGGTCACGCCCCGGGTGAAAGAGTGGAACCGGAAGCGGCGTCTCGATCAATCCGAAGCCGAGCGTCACTTAAAGGCCCGCAACTGGGTCGAGGCAGAACGGCATCTGGAACTCGCCTTGGTTGGGCATAAGCGCCTGGACCGCCGGCGGTTCGAACTTCTGCTGAGTCTGGCCGAAGCGCTACGCAATCAGGGCAGGTTGGCTGAGGCGGATGAGACCCTTCAGACCCTATTAGCCGAATCCGTCGCGGACCGCGATATCCGCGTTCGTGCACTCGACGCGCAGGCCGATGTTCAGCTCGATCGCAAAGAATACGCCGCGGCCGAGGAAACGCTCAAGACAATCGAGGAACTCGTCGGAGAGTCGAAACAACCCGACGGCCGGCGCATCGCCGCGGCCTCGCGCAAGCTGGGAGTGGCGCTGCTCCACGGAGGCCGGCGCGCGGATGCGATGGTGGCGTTCGAGCGAGCTGTCCAACTCTCCGAGAAGGCGTTCGGGCCGGATCATGTGGAGACGGCGGCGGCGTTCAACGAACTCGGCGCGCGGTACAGCGAACTCGGCAGTCACTACGAGGCGCAGCGCTGCATTCGGCGCGCTCTCGAGATTCATCGCAAGGCGACGGGAGAGGATTCGTTTCAGACCACTGAGGATCTGTTCAACCTCGCCAGTTCGCTGGCGGAGTCGGGAAACCTTGGCGCCGCTGCCACGGAGTATGAACGTATCCTCGCCCTGCGCGAACGCCAGATCGGCGCCGACCGTACCCAAACCGCGGAAACGCAGGTGCGTCTGGCGGCCATCTATGTCCGCAGTGGCCGCAGCTCGGCGGCTCGCGAACTGCTGACCCACGCCATCGGCGTTCTGGATCGCGGAAAAGGCGGCCCACGTCTGGAGTTCGCCTTCGAAACCATGGCCAAAGTAGAGGAGGCGATTCATCGCCCCGAAGACGCCGTCATCTGGCGGGAAAGAGCCGCTCACGCGCTTGCCCGCCGCTCCCCCCAGCCGGTGGGCTCGCCTCGCGAATAGCCGTGCTACCGTGAAGGGTTGGAAAACTTCTACGGCAACCGCGACGTCGTTGAGACCCTGGAACAGATGATCCGCGGCCAGCGGATCACCCAAACCCTCCTGTTTTCCGGCCCGGAGGGCGTCGGTAAGGCAACGCTCGCCCGCCGCTTCGCCGCCGGGCTGCTGGGCGACGCACACAAGATCGAACAGGACGACCTGAGCCTGGAATCGAACGCCGAACGCATCGCCGACCGCGAAAAGTGGACTTCGGAGAAGCGCAATGACGATCCGCTGGTGTTCTCCTCGCATCCCGATTTCCTGACGTTCCCGCCCGATGGCCCCTTGCGCCAGCTCACCATCCAGCAGATGCGTTTGTTGAAGGAGCGCGCGCAATTGAAGCCGTTGAAAGGCCACTGGCGCGTGTTCCTGATCGACTCCATCGACCGCGCCAATGAGCAGGCCGCCAATTCGCTGCTCAAGACGCTGGAGGAGCCGCCCCCGCACCTGATCCTCATCATGACTGCGCGCAATCCGTACGACCTGCTGACGACCATCCGCTCGCGCTCCGTGCCGTTTCGCCTGGCGAGGCTGAACGCAGCCGATATGCGCAGCTTCATCGCCGCCCGGGGCCTGGATCATCCCCAGCGGCGCGAAGCGCTGGCGGACGGTGCGCCGGGGCTCGCCGTGTCGATCGATCTCGAAACCTACGACCGCCGCCGCGCCGCCATGCTCGCGCTGCTTAAGGCCGCCTGCCGCGCCGATTCGTTCGGCGCCTGGATGAAATACTCGGATTCCATCGCCGCGCGCCGCACCGAGAAGCTCGATTCGTACCTGGACGTTCTATACTTGCTGTTAGCCGACGTCCTGCGCCTGGCGCACGGTGTTCCCTCGGTTCGCAACGCCGATATCTCCCGGGAGCTTCAGGCCATCGCACAGCAGGTGACCTTCGACTGGCTGCGTCAGGCCGTTGAAAAGGTGGACCTTTTGGTCGATCTGGTGCGTCGCAACATCCAGAAGTCGATTGCCTTGGACGCATGGGCAGTGGAATTAAGCACCGTATTGCGTTCTAATTGAGCTTAAGGAGCCCCGTGGAGCCCAGCAACCGCAAACTGATCCGTCCATCCTTTAGCGAGATGAAGGAACCGCGCGGCGCCGTACCGCGCAAGGATGCCGGCGCGAAGAAGGCCACTCCGCCCGACCAGACCAACGCGGAGAATTTTTACTATCTCAAGCAGATGCAGTCCAAGACGCAGATGACCATCGTCATGAAGGACGGCGAGGTGATCAAAGGCGTTATCGAGTGGTACGACAAGGGCTGCCTGAAGGTAAACCGCGACGGTGAACCCAATCTGCTGGTGTTCAAATCGAACATCAAGTACATGTATAAGGCGTAGCCTACTCCGCTGCGAACCCGATGCGCTTCGAGGCGCAGGAGCCGGTTCGATCAGCTTCTGGATGTAGTCGTAAATCTGCTGAATGTGCGCGCCGTGCTCCTGCTCCGTCCGCTCGACCTCTTCGATCTTCCGAGCCTGGTCCTGGTGCGTCGCCAAATACTCCCGCAGGCGGACAAACGCCCTGATGATCAGAATATTCACCCGCTTGCTCGAAACCCACCGAGGAAAGCATCGCCACGCCGTGCTCGGTGAAGGCGTAGGGGAGGTATCGACGCCCACCATGGCCCACATTTGAGGTCGCAATTTGCGACCTCGAGTTTTCCAACTCCTCCCTGTTGAGTTGAAACATGAAGTCGTCCGGAAAACGGTCGGGATTGCGCCGGACCGCCTCGTTGAAACGTTTGGTTGGAACCTGATACAACTCCGCTAAGTCCTTGTCGAGCATCACCTTGCAGCCTCGAAGCAAATAAATCTTCTGAGCGATAGATTCGACCGGAATGAGTGTGCCCATAACGGTTCAGTAGCGCCCGGCAGCGAACATTCTCCTTTTAAGGTCACAGATCGGGACCTCAAACTGTACAATTGACCATGCTGCGCAGCGTTCTGGCGATCCTTGGGGGCCTCGTGGTGATCCTCGTCACGTCTTTCGGCATTGAGGCGATTGCCAATCCTCTCCTGATGCGAATGCTCGCTCTGCCGAACGAGGCCGCGCTTAGCCACAACCTCGCCGCGAAGAGTATCACCTTCGCATACTCGGCGCTGTGTGTCGTGGCTGGAGGCTACGCAACGGCGTGGCTCGCCCGGAGATTGCCCGAGCGGCACGCGCTGGTCCTGGGCCTGATCCAATCCGCGCTCACCATCCCGGCGATGATGGCCTTCCCTGAAAAAGCGCCTTTATGGGGCTGGATTTTATCGATGCTGATGGTAATTCCCGCGGCCTGGTGCGGCGGACTGCTCTATGCGCGACGGCGCATGTAAGCGTCAACAAACATGAGGGCCTGCGAGTCCATCGGATCGTCCATCGTGCCGATCGGCTCGCCGTCCTTCATCTCTAGCACGCCGTGCTCGACCGGCGTGTGATCCCGTTCTAGGATCCACACCAGACGGTCGCCGCCGAGCATGGAAAATCGCACTACATCGGCCACCGCGTCCAACGGGAAATGCGCGCACACTCCCCGCGCGTAGCCAAAATTGCAGAGTCTGGGGTCGCAGGTGCCGCCGCGCGTGCATTCCCCTTCGAAAATTCCGCCCAACGGAGCCCGGCCCTCGCTCCACGCTGTTTCCCGCAGGGGTCTGAAATACGGACAGGCCATGCGTGTATCCTAACAAGTTGGAACCCTCGCGCATTGAAATTCTCCAGCAACTTCTGGAGCAGAACCCTTCGAGCTCGTTCGCCCGCTACGGCCTTGCGATGGAATATGTGAAAGCCGGCCAATTTGACCGCGCCATGGAAGCCTTTGAAGCTGTTGTGGCCGCCGAGCCCAATTACTCCGCCGCCTATTTTCACGGCGGCCAGACGCTGGAAAAAATGGGCAAGATTGATGAGGCGCGCGAGTTCTACCGCCGCGGAATCGCCGTCACGCGCGATCCGCACGCATTAAGCGAACTGGAAGCGGCGCTCGATATACTAGGGGAATAGTGCGTTCCGCAGTCTCCCTGTCGATCTTCGCAGCTTTGCTGATCCTTCCTTTGGGGCAAGTGCTGGCGCAGAAACCTTCCTCAGACAATCAGCTGGACGGCAATGAGTGCCTGTTCACCGTGATGGCAGCGATCAACGCCGCCGGATACGATGACCAGGTCGATTCGCTGTCGAACAATCCGGCGCGCAAGGCCGTTCGCGACTACCTCGCTGCGCGCGACATTCCCGTGCTGGGGGATCTAAAGCGCTTCGTGCGCGATCACCGGGAGAGAGACCCGGCGGCCGAGCTGAGCCAGTACGTTTCCTATGCGCTTTCCGTGGATGGACCGCCGGCGTTTGCGCCGCGCTATGTGAACAACATGATGCCTCCGGACGCCGCGCAGCTCGAGGGCTTCGGCCCGCTGCTGATCCGCTTTTACCAGGAGGCCAACATCGCGCAGATCTGGAAACGCGCCCAGCCCGTGTTCGACCAGGTGATCGCCGCTTATCATGAACCTGTGAGCCGCGCCGTTCTACTGGCCAACGCCTATACGCGGAATGCGACCAGCGGGTACCTCGGGCGGCGCTTTCAAATTTATATCGACCTGCTGGGCGCGCCGAACCAGGTGCAGACGCGCAGCTATGTGGACGACTATTTCGTGGTCGTCACCGCGTCCACCGACCTGCGCACGTTCGATATTCGCCACGCCTATCTGCATTACCTGATCGATCCGCTGGGACTGAAGTACGCCAAGCAGTTGAACGAAAAACGCGCGCTGGGCGACTACGCGCTCGGCTCGCCGCTGCTGGCCGATCATTTCAAGAAAGACTTCAATCTCCTGGCCACGGAGTGCGTGATCAAAGCCATCGAAAGCCGGATCGACAAGAAGCCGGAGATGGCGCTTCAAGCTGCCAAGGAAGGTTTTGTCCTGACTCCCGGTTTCGCCGAGGCGCTGACGGAATACTACGAAAAGCAGGAAGTGGTGCTCCGGCTCTATTTTCCCGATCTGGTCAGTCACATCGATTTCAAGCGCGAAGAGAAGCGCTTAGAGAATTTCCAGTTCGACGAGAAAGCGGTCACCCACACGGTTCGCGTCACCGGCGAAAAGCCGGTAGAGCTGAAAGGCGCGGATCTGACGCTCGACCAGGCCGAAAAGGCCTACGAACGGCGCGACTTGAACAAAGCCAAGGATCTATATCTGCGCGTGCTGACCGAGACCACTGTGAATTCCCAGCACGCGAAGGCGTATTATGGTTTGGCGCGCATCACTGCGCTGGAGCGTCACGCCGAACAGGCAGCCCAGTTGTTTGAGAAGGTGCTGGAACTGGACCCGGACGCCTACACCAAGTCGTGGAGTCTGTTGTACCTCGCCCGGTTGTACGACGCGCAACCGGAGGGGCGGGAGGACGCGGAAAAGTACTACAAGGCCGCGCTGGCGGTGGAAGGTGCGCCGGAATCGGTTCGCGCCGCAGCCGAAAAAGGTTTGAAAGAAGCATTCAACAAAAAATAATTTCAGGAGTAGACGGATGAAGACGAAGAGGATTTTGGCCGCCCTGCTGGCGGTCTCGGCGCTGGGAATGGCGCAAAAGGTGAAGTCGAAGAAGGAATCCGAGGCGCTGATCGCCATTCAGGGCGAGAAGGATCCGGCGGCGAAGATCGCCAAGGTCGACGCATTCGTAAAACAGTTCGCCGATACGGACTTTAAGACCTGGGCCTACACCCAGGCGATCCACGCCGCCGAGCAGTTGAACGACAGCGCAAAGGTGATCATCTATTGCGATCTGACGCTGGAGAGCGACCCCAAGTCGTACGATGCAATGTTGTCGGAGGCAGGCGAACTGGCCCGTACCACCCGCGAAAACGATCTCGACAAGGACCAGAAACTCGCCCAGGCCGAAAAGCTCGTCCATCAGGCGCTGGAAATCATCCCCACGGCGCCGAAGCCGAACCCGAACCTCCCGGACGCGCAGTGGGAAGAGTTGAAGAAGGAAATGCTGGCCGATGGCCACCGCAACCTCGGCATGGTTGCCGGGGTTCGCAAGAAATACGACGTCGCCATCGCGGAACTGAAGGAGGCGGTCACCATTCCCGCTCAGCCCGATCCGACAAACTACATCCGTCTGGCCACGGTGTACAACGACAATAAGCAGCCCGACGAAGCGCTGGCGGCGTTGGCCAAAGTCCCGTCCGATCCGCGCCTGGCACCATTTATCGACCGTGAAAAGAAGCGCGCCGAGGCGTTGAAGGCAGCGAAGAAATAACAAACTCTTACGAAACGAAACGCGCACGCGCCGTCACATTCATAAGATGGCCGCAGAAATCGAGCTACTAGAAAAAGCGCTGGGACACTCATTCCAGGACAAACAAATCCTGGAATGCGCCTTGACCCATAAGTCCCGGGTCTATGAGAAGCCGGCTGAGGGCGATACGGCCAGCGATAACGAGCAGCTCGAATTCCTGGGCGACTCGATTCTCGGCTTCGTGATGAGCGATTGCCTCGTTCGGCGGTACCCTTCCGCGCCGGAGGGCCGCCTGTCGAAGCTCAAGGCCCATCTGGTAAGCGCGGCTCATCTGTATGAGGTGGCGCAGGAGCTGAATCTCGGCGAATTTCTGCGGCTCGGCCGGGGCGAGGAGATGTCCGGCGGCCGCACCAAGAAGGCGCTCCTGTCGGACGCTGTCGAGGCGCTGATCGCCGCTCTTTATCTGGACGCCGGCCTCGATACCGCCCGCGCGTTTATCGAAGCCCGCGTGCTGGGCGATTTCCAGCCCGCTGATGACGCGATCGACGAAGCTGTGGCCGACCACAAGAGTTCGCTACAGGAGATGGCGCAGGCCCTCAAACTGCCCCCGCCGCGTTACGTCATCGTTAGCGAAGACGGCCCGGAACACTCCAAGACCTTCACCGTGGAAGTCCGCCTCGGCAAGGAATGGGTCAGCCAGGCGCAGGGCATGTCCAAGAAGAGCGCAGGGCAAAAGGCCGCGCAGCAGATCCTGCAGCAGCTCACCGAGTGGGGCCGCTAAGGGCTTTTTTCCGCGCGCCGCAAATCGATTTCTATTGACGTTGCCTGAGTTTCAGCCATAATACGAATACGCTTCGTCCCGATCTCTGCTATAAGGGGAATGGAAGTGGACTAATAAGCCGATGTTGTCCCGGGGTGGGTTGGCCTTATTTCCGTTGATAGCAGTTCTGCTGCCGTTTTATGCGCATTCGCAAGTGCTGCTGGGAGGTCCTGGGGTCGCCGATCTACGGATGATGAACTCCGACTTGGCGGTGCTGGAGGCGCAGGAGGTTCGCAAGGATCTGCCCTGCACCGTCACCCCAGCCAAACCGGTTCTCGGGTTCGACTTGCGATTCCACTCCGGTTACGACGTCAATGTCCCCCTGCGGGAACTCGCTGGGGGCGAAAATAAGCTGACCATTCTGTTCCGCGTCATCCCCCCGGACCATAAGAGCGACCCCGTTTATTTTGTTCAGCATGTGCGCGTTCCTTCCATTGAAGAGGACGCCCACGGCGACGCCGTGCTCGGCGGCGGCTTCGACCTGGGCGAGGGCAGCTATCACGTCGACTGGCTGATGCGGGACCGCTCTGAGCGTGTTTGCTCGTTTTACTGGGACTCGGAAGCAACACTTTCGCCCAAGGACAAGCAGATCACCCTGGAAATGGCGCCCGGCTCCATCCGCCGCTCCCAGGACGAGCAGTTCGTTGAAGATCCGCCCGTGCAGCGGACCGCTACGACCGGTCCTCCGCTCAACATCAAGGTTTTGGTGAACTTCGCGCCGCAAAACTACGATTCCTTCGCGCTGCGCCCAATGGATACGATCGCCCTGGTCTCGATCCTGCGGCGAATCTCGCGGGAGCCGAAGTTCGGCCGGTTCTCGGTAGTGGCGTTCAACATTCAGGAGCAGCGGGTTTTGTACCGCCAGGCAAGCGCGGAGCGAATCGATTTTCCGGCCCTGGGCAAAGCACTGCAATCGATGAAGCTCGGCACGGTGGATACCAAGCGCCTGGCCCAAAAACACGGCGACACGGAGTTCCTTACCGAATTGATAAAACAGGAGATGCGCGCCGACGACCATCCCGATGCGCTAGTCTTCGCCGGACCAAAGGTGATGCTGGACGCCTCGGTTCCGCAGGAAACCCTAACGCCCATCGCGACTGATGTCGATTATCCTGTTTTTTACATGAATTACAACCTCAATCCGCAGCAGATGCCGTGGAAGGATTCCATCAGCCGCGCGGTGAAGGTTTTTAGGGGAACCGAATATACGATCAGCCGTCCAAGAGATTTGTGGTTGTCGTTTTCGGAGATGGTCGCGCGTGTAGTAAAATCGGGGCACAGTCATCCTCTGTTGCCGTCGTCGGCTAACGAGTTGAAGTAGGGGTTAGGGGAGTCAATTATGCGTTCGTTCGCTTTTGTCCTGGCGTTACTGCCGGTCATCGTTCCGGCCATGGCGCAGGATTCCCGTTATGCCAATAAACTGGCGCCCTATGTGGGCACGCCGGTGCGTGTGATGGACCGGATGCTGGAGTTGGCCAACATCAAGCCCGGGGAGACCGTCTACGACCTCGGCTGCGGCGATGGCCGCATTGTGATCGCCGCAGCCATGCGCTATAAAGCGAAGGCTGTGGGCGTCGAGATTTCTCCGAAGCTGGCCTCCGAGGCGACCTCAGCCATTGACAGAGCCGGTTTGAGCGGCCGCGCCCGCATCATCCAAGGTGACCTTCTGGAAACCGATCTTTCGGGCGCCGATGTAGTTACTATCTATCTGGCCACGCAGTTGAACGCGCAGTTGCGGCCTCGCCTGGAGAAATATCTTCATGCCGGTGCGCGGGTGGTATCGCACGACTACGCGGTGCCTGGCTGGAAGCCGACGCGGGTCGAGCGGACCGACGGCAATAAAGGCCACGTGATCTACGTCTATGAAATGCCGCCGGTGAAAGACCCAGGCGACGAGTAGAAGGTAGGGCGGACCCTCGCGTCCGCAGCCGAAGCCCTAGTCGGGTAAACGCACCAACCATGGCCGGCACCGGCGGCATCGCCAGGCGAACTGCCAAGGCGGCCACAGCGAAGGCCAAGTGTTCGATTCAAGGCTATCAGCCGTCCCGGATAAGTGCTGTAAAATAAAGGTGTGCGGGCCCTCTGCCTCCTGATCGCTTCCACCGTCCTCCTGGCCCTTTCCTCGGTTGAGCGCTTGGAAACCGCGCATCTCGAAGCCGTTCACGCGCAGCGTGTCGAATGGATGAAAATTCGCGCTCATGCGCCGCCGCCGCCCGGCGTCTATCAGGACTTCCGGGCTATCCTCCATATCCACGCCGAGGATGCCGCGCATACTCTGGGCAAGCGCGCCGAGGTGCTGAAAGCCGCCAAGGAAGCCGAGGTCCGAGTGGTGATGTTCACCGATCACCGCGGCCCCAGGCCCGATACGTGGTCCGGCCTGCGCGATGGCGTTCTGTTTATCCCCGGCTCCGAGGACGATCACCTGCTGCGCTACCCCACGTCACCCAGCGGCCCCGAACTGCGGTTTCTCTCGCATCTTGAAGAACGCCCCGATATGCCCTCCCTGGGATTTCAGGGCATGGAGATCTACAACCGACACACGGACGCGACCGTTCACAAGGATCTGGCGGATTATCTGCAAGCCGCGATGAAGGACCCCAAGGAGTGGAAACGCCTCGCCGCCAAGGAAAAGGAGTTTCCCGACGAGGTCTTCGCCGCCGGGACCGACGCGCTGCCGCAATTCCTCGCCCGCTGGGACCAGGAGATCCCTTCGCACCCATTCACCGGAATTGCCGCCAACGACGCGCATCAGAACCAGATCTTTAACGGCGTGATGTTCGATCCTTACGCCGTCGCGTTTCGCCACGTCAGCACGCATATCCTGGCGCGAGAGCTGACCGAGGCGTCGATCCGCGAATCGCTCGCCGCCGGCCGCGCCTATGTTTCGCACGACTGGCTGTGCGATCCCACCGGCTTCGCCTTCGTGGCCGAAAATAACCTGGGCCTATACGACATGGGCGACGCGATTCCCATGAGCGGCCTCGCCGTCTCCGGTGCGACGCTGCACGCCGTGCTGCCGGTTCCCGCAAAATTAAAGCTAGTCCACAACGGCGCGGTGGTCGCGGAGGCCACCGCGGCGACATTCGATTATTCGCCCAAGGAACCCGGCGCCTATCGCCTGGAGGCCTGGCTCACCGTAGATGGCGAGGACAGACCCTGGATCTTTTCGAATCCGATTTATGTCGCCAAGTCGACCGACCTGGCGCTGCCGCCGGGCACGCTCGCGCCGAACGTTGAGCGGCAGAAGGACATCACGTACACCGACGGAGATCCGGCTGATTCGGCCAAGCACAAGCTCGACCTGTATCTGCCCAAGGATCGCAGCAGTTTCCCGGTGCTCGTGTTTCTCCACGGAGGCGCGTGGCGATCCGGCGACCGGTCCCTTTATGCCGCCTTCGGCAACCGGTTCGCAAAACAGGGCATCGGCGTAGCCATTCCGAGCTATCGACTCCTGCCGAAAAATCCTCATCCGGCGCAGGTCGAGGACGCGGCGGCGGCGTTTGCCTGGGTCTATAAGAATATTTCGCAATTCGGCGGCGATCGGGAGCACATTTATCTGGCCGGCCACTCCGCCGGAGGGCATCTGGCGGCACTGCTTGCGCTGGATGACTCGTACCTGGCGAAGCATGAGGTGCCGATCCGGGTGATTCGCGGCGTGGCGGCGATGTCCGGCGTTTACGACGTCGGCGAAGTCAAGGATTTCAAGAATGCTGGGCCGGCAGCCTCGCCGATCAAGCATGTGCATCCAAACGCGCCTCCGTTTCTGGTAACGTACTGCCAGTGGGATTATTACGGTCTGCCGCTGCAAGCGCGCCAGTTTGCCGCCTCGCTGAAAAAAGCCTTTGACACAGTTGAACTCCAGTACATTCCCGGCGAAGGGCACATTTCCGAAGTGATCCACATTGTGAAAGATGACGATCCGCTCGCCCAGGCGATTCTAAGACTGATCCAGTGAACTCCACGCCTACCTTCGATCTGGTCGGCGTCGGCCTCAACGCCACCGACACGTTGCTGCTTGTTTCGCATTTCCCCGCCTATGCCGGGAAAGTGCCCTTTGAGGCGGAAATCCTCAGCCCCGGCGGCCAGGTGGCAAGCGCCCTGGTCACGGCCGCCAAGCTGGGGATGCGCGTGAAGTACATCGGCACCGTCGGCGACGACGAGCGCGGCCGCGTGCAGATCGAAAGCCTCCGCGAGACCGGCATCGATCTGTCCGACGTCGAGATTCGGGAGCATTGCCCGAACCAGACGGCCTACATCATCATCGATCAGTCCACCGGTGAGCGCACCGTCCTCTGGAGCCGTCCCCAGTGCCTGCGCCTGGAGCCGGAGAGCATCACTCTCGAAAAAATCGCCTGCGCCAGCATGCTTCACATCGATGGCCACGACACGCCGGCCGTGGAAAAGGCCGCGCAACTGGCGCGCAGCCGGGGAATTCCGGTCACGTGCGACGTCGACACGATTTACTCCGGCTTCGACCGCGTGCTCCATTCGGTGGATTATCTGGTGGCGAGTTCGGAATTCCCGGGCCAGTGGACCAGCGACCGCGATCCGTTCCGTGCGCTCGAAATCATTCAAAAGGAACACGGCATGAAATGCGCCGCCATGACGCTCGGCTCACATGGCGCGCTGGCCAGAATCGGCGGAAAGTTCTACTATTCGCCCGCGTTCGTGGTGAACTGCGTGGATACCACCGGCGCAGGAGACATCTTCCACGGCGCATTTTGTTACGCTGTGCTCAGGGGGATGTCCATCCAGGATACGCTTGAATTCTCCAACGCAATGGCGGCGTTGAACTGCACCAAGCTGGGGGCGCGCGGTGGCATCGCGACGTTCAGTGAAGCTCGCGTGCTGATGGAGCGCGGCGAGCGGCGCTCCAACAAAGACTTCCTCGCGGCCACTCACACCGCATGATTCCTCTTCGCTCCAGCGAGCGCGTCTATTCGCGGACCGCGGTCACGGGATCACTGATCGCCTTGAACGTGCTGATCTTCCTTTATCAGGCGACGCTCACTCCTTACGCGCTGAATCAATTCGTCACCCAATGGGGCATCGTGCCGGATCAGATGCGCGGAATGGAACTGCTGACGCTGCTGACGTCCATGTTCCTGCACGGAGGTTGGCTGCACCTCGGCGGCAACATGCTGTTCCTCTGGGTATTCGGACGCAGCATCGAGGACCTGATCGGCGGCCCGAGGTTCCTGGCGTTTTACCTGATCTGCGGTGTGGCCGCCGGTATCGTTCAGGTCATAGCCAGCCCATATTCGCGCATCCCCACCATCGGCGCCAGCGGAGCCATCGCCGGCGTGATGGGCGCGTATCTGGTGAAATTCCCCCGCTCCCGGATCGTGATGCTGATCCCGATTTTCTTCTTCCTCACTACCGCGGAGATCCCCGCCGTCATCGTTCTGCTCTACTGGTTCGGGCTGCAGTTCATCAGCGGATTATGGTCGCTGGGGGTCACCAATTACACCGGCGGCGGCACGGCCTGGTTCGCCCACATCGGCGGATTCCTGACGGGGGTGCTCCTGATCCGCGTTTTCCCCGCACGGCAGCGCTGGCGGCCCTGGTACGAAGGAGAGTAACGGGTTTACTTCGACGCGGCGCGCTTCAGGCGGTCGGCGATGGCCGCCCAGCCGGCGGTTTCAGGAGGCGCTTCCACGGCGATCCATGGCCAGCTTTCGGCATCCAGATCGTGCAGAACGCTGTACAGCTTGCGCGCGTAGGCGGCCGCGTCGGCGGGCATGCGCACGCTACGCGCAGTGAGGCCGGAGGTGTTCCACCATACGTAGGCTCCGCGCCGGTCAGGCATTTCGCCGGGTGTCGAAACAATCAGCAGAGGCGTGCGGGGGCTGTAATGGCGGGCGTGCATGCCGGGCGCGGGATGCGGATCGTCTTCCTGCGCGACGGCCGTCTCAATTTCCTCAAGTGCGATCATGCCGGGGCGCAGCAGCGTAATTTTTCCATCCCGAATCGCGACGACAGTGGATTCGATGCCCACGCGCGTGGGTCCGCCGTCGAGCACCGGGATTGTGCCGGCGAATGCGGCCCGGACATGGGCCGCGGTGGTCGGCGACAACTCCTTGAAGCGGTTCGCACTGGGTGCGGCGAGAGGAAGCTTCGCCGCCTCGATCAGTTCGAGCGCCACCGGATGGGCGGGCACGCGGACGCCCACCGTCGGCAATCCGGCGGTCACAATATCGGGGATGATGTCGGCCTTGGGCAGCACCAGCGTCAGCGGTCCGGGCCACCATCGTGTGGCCAGTTCCTGCGCCTGGCGTGGCCATTCCTTCACCAAGGACCGCGCCATCTCGATCGACGAGGCGTGCACGATCAGGGGACTGGTGCTCGGGCGGCCCTTGGCCTCGTAAATCTTAGCGACCGCCGAGGCGTCCAGCGCATTTGCCCCGAGTCCGTAGACGGTTTCGGTGGGAAACGCGACCAGCCCGCCGGCGCGGATCATCTCAGCGGCTTCGTGAATGGTGAGGTTCGACATTAATCCAAAGGTTCGTCTTTATCCGATGCTGTCTTGCCGGTCTTGACCCAGACCAAATAGGCGTGGATGAACGCTTCCAGATCGCCGTCCAGCACGCGGTCGACATCGCCCACGGCCAGCTTGGTGCGATGATCCTTGATCATCCGGTAGGGCGCCAGCACGTAGCTGCGGATCTGGCTGCCGAAGTTAATGCCGAGCTTGGTGTCCTCCAGCTTCCTCTCCTCGACGCGCTTCTTTTCCAGCTCGAATTCGTACAGCTTGGCGCGCAACTGCTTCATCGCCGCGGCGCGATTCTTATGCTGGCTGCGCTCGTTCTGGCACTGCACGACGATATTGGTCGGCAGGTGCGTCATGCGGATGGCTGAATCGGTGCGGTTGACGTGCTGGCCTCCCGCGCCCGAGGCGCGGAATGTATCGATGCGCAGATCTTCGGGGCGAATGTCGATCTTGATCTCGTCGTCGATCTGCGGATACACGAACACGCTCGCGAATGACGTGTGCCGGCGCGCCGCCGAATCGAAAGGAGAAATGCGCACCAGGCGGTGCACGCCCACTTCGCTTTGCAGCAGGCCATAGGCGTTTTCGCCGTTGACTTCAAACGTGGCCGACTTGATGCCTGCGCCTTCGCCCTCCAACCGGTCGGTCACCACGGTTTCGAACTTGTTCCGTTCGGCCCAGCGCAGGTACATGCGCAGCAGCATCTCGGCCCAATCCTGGCTTTCGGTGCCTCCCGCGCCCGGATGGATCGTCACGATGGCGCTGCGCGAGGCGTTGTCACCGGAGAGAAGCATCTGCGTTTCCAGGGATTCCAGATACGCGCTGAACGTTTTCATTTCGCGCTCCAGATCGGAGGCGACGTCTTCGCCTTCGCGCGCCAGCTCGAACAGAGCCTCCATATCGCCCGCCAGCGACGTGATTTTGGCGTCCTGGGCGACCTGCTCCTCTAGTCTCTTGCGGTCCTGCATAATTTTCTGGCTTTTTTCCGGCTGATTCCAGAAATCCGGGGCGTTGATCTGGTCGTCGGTTTGGGCCAGCTGACTGCGGCGTGCGGGGGCGTCAAAGATAGCTCCGCACAGCGTCAGCCTGCTGGCGGAGCGTAACGTACTCTCTTTCCAGTTCCTCGAATGTCATCTAACTGTAGTTTAGCAGGACGCTATTCCGCGATGAAGTTTGGCCGGAGGTCAGCTTCCAAGATATAAGAGCGCTTGCTTAAAGATCGCGTGCAGCGTGCCTTTGTCGATCTCTTTAGGCAGGACGATGGTCAGAATTTGCCGTCCAACCGCGGTCTGGCGGACTGTTCGCCGCCAATTCGTCAAGAGTATCCGCTTGGGTGACTACGGCCAGATCGAGACATTCCGCCACGTACTTGTGCTCGCCGCGAAAAATGCGAACTTGAATCACTCTGCATTTCATGCCCGCATTATCGCCGTATCTATCTCGAATTGGGCAAGTACACGTAAACCCCTGCCAAATAAGGCCCTGGAATGTGCTCCACCAGATGGTAATGTTGCTCCAACTCGGCCGCGTGCGACGGAATCAGGCGCCCGATCTCCAGGCTCTGGTCGTCGATTGGATGCGCGATGTCCTCATAGAGAATCACCACCGGCATCGCGCATCTGGCCAAATCCTCACGCATCGGTTCCGGGTCGATCCGATGGGCGTTGACCATCAGCGTGTAAATGTACGGCTCCACATCGATTCTGCCGCGCACGTGAATCACCGGGTCCAGTTCGACGGAAAAAATCGGCCCTGACGCGTTCCGGAGATACGGCTCGACCCGCGCCGCTTCCGTCCGGAATTGGTTCTCGCGCCAGATGCGGGTCATCACGTCCGGCACAATCACGCGGTAATTCATGACCAGGAATACCCCCACCGCCGCCTGCAGCAGCGTTACCCAGCTCTTGCTGTTGGCGAAGACCAGGCCGAAGAAGTTCAGCTCGGCCAGGCCCGCAGCCGTACAGACGATCAACAGCACGGTCGGTTCAATGTGATAGTTCGCATCGGAACCGACCTTCGGCGCCATCACCGCGAGCAGCAGCCAGGTCAAAACAAAATAAACCAGCAGCGGGTTGGACCTGCTCCGCGCCAGGCGAGGCACCGTGGCCAGGAACGCGACGATCAGCGCACCCGACACGAGCAAAATAAAGGTCACGTGCTGCATCGCCTTGCCCGCCGCGTACGGCTGCATCATCGCGATCACTGTGTTGCCGAAAAATCGTCCGCTGGTAAATCGGTTGATCCCCAGCGCCACGGCGGCGACCAATGCCGCCAGTGCGCTGCCGAACAAGAACGCCGTCTTGCGGTTCCGGACCAGAAGCAACAGGAACATCGCCGCGGGCGCGGCCAACATCGATTGCTTGGTAAGAAATCCCGCCGCTGCCAGCAATCCTGCCCAGACCAGCGTATTTTCTCCGCGCACGTAAAATCGCGAGAACTGGTAAAACGCCGCAACCGAGAAGGCTACCCCCAGCGTGTCCACCACCCCGGTCGTGCCCCAACCCAGCAGCGGGACACTAGACGAGGCCAGCACCGCCGCGAGCCATGCCGCATACCGGTTGCCCGCATAAATCATCACCAGCCGCCAGCACAGGGCGATCAACGCGAGGAGCGCCAGGAAACTAATGGTGCGCCCGGCCAGCAGCGCGGGCAACCCGATCCGCACCAGCATCGCTTGTAGCGAATAAAAAACAGGCGGGTAGCCGCAGACCGTGTACGGATAGCTCTTCAGGTCGTAATAGAGCGTTCCGTCGTGCGCCAGCATCGTCGAATGCGCGGCGACCACCGATTCGGTCAGCGTAAGTTCGTGCCGGTTGCGCACCATGACCGCCGAGTACGTCAGGACGCAGAGTGCCGACAACACCGTGCAGACCCTGAGCGCGATGGTGAACATGCGTTCGGTGCGTGAAGGCTGGGGGGCGGGCGCCATGTCGTTAGAGATTCAGCAAGAATCCCTTCTTGCCGACATTCTGAGCCCTTGTCGCGCCCATCTGAGCCACCACTCCTTCAGCTTCGTGAATGTGGCCGCAGAAAAAATACTCAGGTTGTAGCGCGTCGATGAACTCGCGGACGGCCCGGCTGCCTGCGTGCAAGCCTTCGCGAACCCGGTCGAGCGGCGTGTTGAGAGGCGGCGCATGGCAAATCAACACCAGCGGCTTCAAACCGGCGAACTTCGCGAGCCTTTCGGCAAGCTCTTCTTCCGAATACTCGCCCGGCGTATCGAACGGCGTTGGATTCGAGTAGCCCAGCCCGGCGACGTGCCTCCCGCCCATCTCGATAGTCTTTTCATGGAAATTCGTGAACCCGAAGCGCTCGCAAAGATGTTCGATGTTGTTGGCCGACTCGTGATTGCCGGGCAGCACGTACATTCTTTCGGCGTGCCGCTTCAGGATCTCGCCCATTTTGTCCAGGCCGCGCCCCCAGTTCACCAGATCACCGGCGGCGAAATAGGCGTCGGCCTCGATTTCCATCAGTTTCTCGAGGGCTTTCGCATCGCTATGGATGTCGGAAAAGATCAGTGCGCGAGGCATCAGTTATCATGTTAATTGAAGTTCATTCGCATGCCCGAGTCCCCAACCCCCAGTATCAATAGCTGGCTCGAAGACGAGCTGTACCACCAGTACCTGCACGACCGGCAGACAGTCGACGCGGACTGGAAACAGGTGTTTGAATCGAACGGCGGCCAGAGCCAGCCGGGCACCGGCGCGGCAACCACCGCCATCGCCCCTCCCGCGCACCAAAAACCGGCCGTTCCCGAAACTCCGCTCGGTCCGGGCGACGAACTGGTGCCGTTGCGCGGGCCAGCGCTTCGCATCGCCGAAAATATGACCGCCAGCCTGACGATGCCGGTCGCCAGCAGCCAGCGCGCCATGCCTGTGAAGGTGATTGACGAGAATCGCCGCATCATTAACGAACGCCGCGCGATGTCCGGCAAGAGCAAGGTTTCCTACACGCACCTGGTGGCCTGGGCGATCGTCAAGGCGGTGGAAAAAGTGCCCGCCCTCAATCAGGCCTATTCGGAATCGGGCGACGAATCGTACCGTGTGGCGCGCCGTAACGTGAATCTGGGTATCGCCGTGGACGTGGCCGGGAAAGACGGCGCGCGTAGCTTGAAAGTGCCGTCGATTAAAGGCGCGCAGGCCATGGATTTCGCGCATTTTCTGGCCGCCTACGACGATCTGGTGGCTCGCGCCCGGACCAACAAGCTGACCGTGCCGGATTTCGAGGGCACGACGATCTCGCTCACCAATCCCGGCACCGTTGGCACCATGGGCTCCGCTCCGCGCCTGATGCCCGGCCAGGGCGCGATTATCGCCACCGGCGCCATCGATTATCCGCCGGAGTATCGCGGCGTGCCGGAAGACGTCCGCACGTCGATGGGCCTCAGCAAGGTGATGACGGTCACCTGCACCTACGATCACCGCGTGATTCAGGGCGCGGAGTCGGGAATGTTTCTCGGCCATCTGCAATCGCTGCTCGAAGGCGAGGACCGATTCTACGACGCCATCTTCGCGAGCCTCGGCATCCCGATGCGCGCGCTGCGCTGGGAGCCGGATCAGGCCGCCGCGCCGATGGTCAACGCCGATCCGATGAAACAAGCGGCCGTCGCGCGCCTGATTCAGGCCTGGCGCGAACGCGGCCATCTGGTCGCCGATCTCGATCCGCTGGGGGAGCCTCGCGCCTCGCATGCGGATCTCGAGCCGTCGACGCATGGCCTCACAATCTGGGACCTTGACCGCACGTTCCACGCCGGTTCTTTCGGCGTGTTGACGCTGCGCTCGCTCATCGATCGCCTGCGCGCCACCTACGCCGGTAAAATCGGCGTGCAATGGATGCACATCGACTCCACTGAGGAGCGCAACTGGCTGGCCCAGCGCATGGAACCGTCATTCAATCACTGGCCGCTGGAGTCCTCTCTTAAGCGCCGCGTGCTGCGCGACGTGATCGGCGCGGAAGGCTTTGAAAACTTCCTCGACACGCGTTTTAAAGGCCACAAGCGTTTCGGCCTGGAAGGCGGCGAATCCGTCATCGCTTGCATCGAGGAAATTCTCGAGCATTCGGCGGCCGCCGGTACCCGCGAGGTCGCCATCGGCATGGCGCATCGCGGACGCCTGGCCGTGCTGTGCAACGTGCTCGGCAAGAGCATGGTGCAATTATTTGCCGAATTCGAGGGCGAAGTCGATCCCGATTCTATTGAAGGCTCGGGCGACGTGAAGTATCACCTCGGCGGCGCACAGGAGCGGGTACTGCCATCGGGGAAAAAGATCACCGTCAGCGTGGCGTTCAATCCCAGCCATCTGGAAGCGGTGAATCCGGTGGTGGAAGGCTCCGTCCGCGCCGCGCAGGATCGCTTGAAAGACGCGCGACGCGAAAAGGTGATCCCCCTGGTGATCCACGGTGATGCAGCCATGGCCGGGCAGGGCATCGTGGCCGAGGTTTTCAACTATTCTCAGGTCCCCGGCTACGAAACCGGCGGCACCATCCACCTGGTGATCAATAACCAGATCGGCTTCACGACCACTGCCGGCTCGTCGCGCACGTCGACGTATTGCTCCGATGTCGCGCTGTCCGTGCAGGCGCCGGTTTTCCACGTCAACGGCGACGATCCCGAAGCCTGCGTCCGCGCCGCCCAGATCGCCTGCGAGTACCGCCATCGCTTCCATAAGGACGTGGTGGTCGACGTGATCTGCTATCGCAAGAACGGCCACAACGAGGGCGACGATCCCAGCTACACGCAGCCGTTGATGTATCGCAAAATCAAGGCGCAGAAGCCCGTCGGGGTGAACTACGCCGAGCGCCTGGAGCACGAAGGCGTCGTCACAGCCGAAGAGGTCGCCCTGTGGCACGAGGAGCAGAAGAAGAGCCTCTACGCCGTCTACGACGAGGCGCAAAAGAACAAGGACGCGATGGAAGTGCAGTTGGTTTGCCTTCCGGCCGAGCCCGCCGTAGTGGCGCAGCCAGCCACCGGCATCACGGAAGCCGCGGTGGAGCGCGTGGTCCACGCCATGACCACTCTCCCCGCCGATTTTCACTTGCATCCAAAGCTCGCCGGGATCATCGCCAAGCGCAAGGCCGTGCTCGAGGGAGCCACCATCGATTGGGCCATGGCGGAACTGCTCGCCTTCGGCAGCCTCGCGATGGAGGGCCACCCGGTGCGGTTATCGGGCCAGGATTCCGGACGAGGCACCTTCAGCCAGCGCCACGCCGAGTTTCACGACTACGAATCGGATCGAGTGTATGCGCCGCTCTCGCAGCTCGGACGGTTCGAGGTCTATAACAGCCCGTTAAGCGAATACGGCGTTCTCGGCTTCGAATTCGGCTACAGCGCCTCCGACCTGAACGCGCTGGTGCTGTGGGAAGGCCAGTACGGCGATTTCTCGAATGGCGCGCAGATCGTTATCGATCAGTTCATTTCCTCCTCGGAAGCGAAGTGGAATCAGCAGTCGGGCCTGGTATTGCTGCTGCCGCACGGGCAGGAGGGCGGCGGACCGGAGCACTCCAGCGCTCGCCTGGAGCGCTACCTGCAGCTCTGCGGCGAAAACAACATGCAGGTGGTCTATCTCTCCACCCCGGCGCAGTATTTCCACGCGCTGCGCCGCCAGCTAAAGGGCGCGACGCGCAAGCCTTTAGTCGTCATGACGCCGAAGAGCCTGCTGCGGCATCCGAAAGTGGTTTCCTGGACAGGTGAGCTCACCGGGAACAGCGTCTTTCAGCCGGTCCTCGCCGATTGGACGGTCGCCGACCCGGCGCACGTCCGCAAGATCCTGGTCTCGAGCGGCAAGATTTACTTTGAACTCGCTGCCGCGCGCGACGCCAAGAATTTGACCGACGTCGCCATCGTCCGCATGGAGCAACTCTATCCGTTCCCCGAAGCCGAGTTCACCCAGGTAATCCGGCATTACTCGCTGGCGAGCCACGTCGTTTGGGTGCAGGAAGAGCCTCGCAACATGGGCGCCTGGAGCTTCGTGCGGGAGTACATCCAGCCGATTCTCGACCGCCAGGGACGGACCATCGGCTACGCGGGCCGTCCGGAAAGCGCGAGCCCCGCGCCGGGATCGCAGAAGCGCCACAACCAGGAGCAGGCGCACCTGATCGAAGAAGCCTTCGCCCCGCCAACGGTGGAGCGCCGGCGGCACAAGCGGATGCTTCGCAAGCGCCGCAAGCACCAGGGCTGACCGCGGCATCATCATCATCGCCAACGAGCCGCGACCTGTGGGTCAGCCCCCCGGCCTGCGCGCGCGTGGAAGCCGGACCTTGGGGTCCGGCGCGGACGCGGGCGTCCGCCCCACATGAGTCGCTTAGAGTATATTTTCGACGGAGCGGTCAAATCCCCACGTAGAGTATGCCCATCCACACGCTCAACTTAAAACGGAACGTCGTCCTCGTCGACCCCTCCGCTCATGGGAGGCTCGGGCTGCCTTGGAGCCTGCGGTGCCCGGCCCCTGGGACCGCTGCGCATCGGCTCCTGTGAGAATGGCTCGTCGCCGCCCGAAGACCCGCCCGAATCGCCGCGGCCGCCGAGCAGGATCACATCGTCGGCCACCACCTCAGTGGTCCACACTTTCTTGCCGTCCTTATCGTCGTAACTGCGCGTTTGCAGGCGCCCCTCGACGTAGACCTGTTTGCCCTTCAGCAAATACGGCGCGACGTTCTCTCCCCGCCACAGCACCACGCGATTCCAGTCGGTCTCTTCCTTCCACTCGCCTGTTGCCTGATCCTTCCAGCGCCGGCTCGTCGCCACTGAAAATTTCGTGACGGCGGTCTGCGAGGCGGTGTACGCCGTCTCCGCGTCGCGGCCCAGGTGGCCGATCAGGATCACTTTATTCACACTACGGCTTGCCATGATAGTTGCAATTTAGCACACGGCGCTGGCCGATGTATCCGAAATCACCCCGCGTATAATAGGATGAACGGTCGGCGCAGGGCCTTCATCGGGGGGGGCGCTGCCGTGCGTTAACCGTGTGGGCGAGAGCGCCGATTCGATTTCCGTTACGCGTGATAACATTTCATTCAATGCGGCGTTTGTGCGCCTTGCTCGGCATGGCGGTCCTCGGGGGGGCCGACGATAACCGGTCGCTGCCGGATCGCACGAGGCAGTATCTCGTCGACCTGGTGAAGATCGATTCCTCCAATCCCCCGGGAAATGAGACCGCGGTCGCCCAATACCTGAAGCAGGTGGCGGATTCGCACGCCATCTCCTGCGATCTGCTGGGCAACGACCCCAAGCGACTGAACTTCATCGCGCGCTTGAAGGGATCCGGACGCGGCAAGCCTCTGCTGCTGGTCGCGCATACCGACGTCACACCAGTCGAGCGCTCCCAGTGGACCGTCGACCCGTTCAGCGGCGAGCTCCGTAACGGATTCATTTACGGGCGAGGCGCGCAGGACGATAAATCCCTTCTGGCCGCCGAAATCGCGGTGATGGTGGAGATCAAGCGCCGCAGCATCAAGCTGGATCGTGACGTGATCCTGCTGGCCGAATCGGACGCGGAAGGCAACTCCACCGGCATTCAGTGGATCCTGCAGCACGTGTACCCGAAAATCGAAGCTGAGTTCGCTCTCAACGAGGGCGGCTCGATCGTTGAAACCAAGGACGGCCCGAAGATTTTCGAGGTCGAGACCACGGAAAAAATTCCAACGCGCCTGGTGCTCACCGCCAAGGGCACTGCCGGCGACGCATCGATCCCGCGCGCCGACAATCCCAACACTCACCTCATCCGCGCGCTGACGAAACTGTCGGAAGCGGATCAGCCGGTGCGCCTCGGCTTCACCGCGCGCCGCTATCTGCGCGAACTTTCCCGGACGAACGAATACTCCTGGCTGGCGCCGCTGATCAAAGGGCTGGAGAATCCAGCCACCCAGCAGGCCACCGCCAGCCAGATCCGCGCCAAGGATCCGGAAATCGACGCGATGCTGCATACCACCGTGGCGTTGACCATGTTGAAGGCGGGCACGAAAAACAACGTGATCCCCAACACCGCCGAGGCCCAGGTGGACGTGCGGCGGCTGCCCAGCGAAACAAAGGAAGACATCCTGAATCGCTTCCGCCAGCTGATCAACGATCCCGCCATTGAGATCGCCCTGGCACCCGGTCCGCAGATCCCTACCGCCGACCCCAGTTCCATGTCTACCGCGCTCTATCAGGCCATGGGCCGGGCGATCGCCCGTACGTATCCGCGCGATGTCGTGGTGCCGTACCTCGGCCGCGGCGCCAACGACGGCAGTTTCCTGCGCGCGCATGGCATGCCCACTTATGGCGTGCCGGTGTTCCTGCGCGAAGCCGGTGAAACGCGCACCCATGGCAATGATGAACGGATCTCCCCGAAGAGTCTGGAAGACGGCGTCGAGCTACTGTGGCAGATCGTTCTTGAGATTGCGGGCGGAGCCTAGAGGATCATGGACAGAGCGGTCTGTCCCCTTTTTCAATAAGCCCTAGTCGATAAATCCCTTCCAGGTCTTTCCTTTACCGTCCCGTAGCGTCACGGTGACGTTGTCGGAGACGCCGGAAAGCGTGCGGCCTTTGCCGTCGCGGAATCGGTAGACGACGGAATTATCATCGGTGCGCTCGGCCGAGCCTTGCCAGATATTCCCGTACTCGTCCTTCAGCTTGATGTTGTCGCCATGGCCGTAGCCGACTACGCGTGTCTTGGTGCCCTCTTCCTCCAGATGAAAGAAGCCGCCGGGGACGCGAGACTGCTTACGCCGCTTGCCGTAAATCATAGGGTCTTTTCAGAATTATCCCCTGGTACCGGTGGTTTATCGATCAGGGATTGACCTTAGGGTGAATCACGCGAATCCCTAAGGAGAGATAAGCCTTTTCCAGTTCCCGGAACATCTGCTCATCCTTAAAGGTTCCCGTAACCGCCCCGCCGGAGCCGGAAAAATTCGACGTTGCGCCCACCGCGCGCGCCGTCTGGATCATCTCCAGGTTCCCCTGGCCGACGTTGTAAATCTTGGCCCTCAAGTCGAAATTCGCGTCGATCAGCCTGCCCAGCGTTTCCGTATCTCCGGCCAGCAGTGCCGCGCGGCCCCGCTCGGCGTAGTCGGCCCATTCCGCCATCGCGCCGCGCACGGCCGGATCGCCGGCGTTCCATCGCTCGCGCACGTTGTTATGAAATACCTCCGTCCCCTCGCTCAGGCTGGTGCGATACGCCACGTAGATATTCGGCAGCAGAGCCGGGTCCAGCCGCTCATATTCGCCGTACCCGCGCGAATCCATCAGGTTCTTGGCGAAGTCCATGTACACCAGGCCTTCGTACACCTGAATCACGCGATCCTGCGGGCCGGCGGGCACGCCCAACTCCTTGGTCTCCGTCTCCAGCGCCAGCTTGGCCTGCAACGGCAGCGGAATCTCCACCGAGTAATACTGGCAGAGCGCCCGCAGCGCCGCGATAATGATCGCGCTCGATCCGCCCATGCCCAGGCGCAGGGGAATCGTCGATTCGTACTCGATGGTGAAGTTCCGATTCGGCAGCTCGATGCCGCGATCCCGGCAATAATCGCTGAAGCGCACGATCAGCGCCTGGATGATGCGGATGCCCCCGTAGTAACCGCGCCAGCGCGTGCTGGCGTACAAATCGTCCAGGCTTTCAAATACCGGCATGTCCGCCTTAGACGCTGTGATCTCCAATCGCGCGCTGGGATACAACAGCACGCGCGCGCGAAAGTCCCGCACCAGAAACGCGATGGTCTTCCCGAAATATCCATCGCTGGGATTGCCGAGCAGCCCGGCCCGCGCGTATGCGTAGGTCTCGATCATATCGCTATAGTACTCTGTGAGCCCATGAGAGCAGTGTTGCAACGCGTCACGGAAGCGCGCGTCACCGTCGACGGAAAGGTCACCGGAGAAATCGCTGCTGGACTCCTCGTGCTGCTCGGCGTTTCGAAGCTCGATACAGAAGCCGACGCCGACTTTATCGTCCAGAAAATCGTCAACCTCCGCATCTTTGAAGACGAAGACGGCAAAATGAATCGCAGCGTGCTCGACGCGGGCGGAGCTCTGCTGGTGGTCTCGCAGTTTACCCTCTACGGCGACACCCGCAAAGGACGCCGCCCCAGCTTCGACGACGCCGCCGGAGCCGAGCAGGCCCGCGCGCTCTACGGGCACTTCCTCGCCCTGGCGCGCCGAACCGGCATCCGCGTCGAAACGGGCATTTTCCAGGCCCATATGGCCGTATCGCTGGTCAACGACGGCCCTGTCACGCTGGTCGTCGAAAGCCGCTAAGATCGGATCAAATGAGCGATCTCAGCCGCATCGGCGTGGCCATCGATTCCGAACTGCTCGTCCGGTTCGACCAGCATATCCACGACCGAGGCTATACCAACCGTTCCGAAGCCTTCCGCGACCTCATTCGCGAGGCCCTCATCGAGCAGGCCGCGGAAAAGCCGGACAGCATCGTCGTCGGCACGCTGACGCTGGTCTACGATCATCACGTTCGCCAGCTTTCCGACCGCCTCACCGCCATGCAGCACGATCATTTTCATCTGGTGCTGTCCACGCTGCATGTGCATCTGGATCATCACAACTGTCTGGAGGTGCTCATCCTGAAGGGCAAAGCCGCAGCCGTGCAGAAAATGGCCGACGCGCTGATCTCCACCAAGGGGGTGATGCACGGCCGGCTGACCATCACCACGCCAGGCACAGACCTATGATCATCGGCACAGGGGTCGACCTCTGCGAGGTGCACCGGATCAAAGCCGCCGTTGAGCGTTACCGGGACAAATTCCTGAAGCGCATCTTTACGGAACGCGAAATCGCCTACGCGAGTTCAAAGGCCAATCTCTATGAGCGCTACGCCGCCCGCTTCGCCGCGAAGGAGGCGGGCATGAAAGCGCTCGGCACCGGATGGCGCGGCGGCGTGACATGGAAGGATTTTGAGGTGACCAACCTGCGCTCCGGCCGGCCCACGCTGCAATTCCACGGGAAAGCCGCCGAATACGCCGCCCGGCTCGGCGTCGAAAACATTTCTTTGTCCATGACGCACACCGCCCAACAGGCGATGGCGATGGTGATCCTGGAAAAATCTCCCGCCGCTTCCGCAGGTTAGGACTTCCAACCGCGGCCGCGCCCACGGCTCGCGACTACGTTATAAGCAAGAGTCTCGGGGTTTCCCAATAAACACCGAGGCCGCGACTCCAGCAAGTTCTCGAGACCCTGCGCGAGCTCGTCACGCGAATTGGGACCTGCAAGTAGGTATAAAACTGATTGGGGCCCCATTTTCTTGATGATCGAAGGTTATCCCATCGAGTAGAAAAATTCTTCCTGCACGATCTTGCCGTCCTTCACCGTGTACAGCGCCGCCTCGTCCATCGTGAAGCGCTTGCCCGCCATTGGACCACCCTTCGCAGTCACGTCCAGCGTAATGCGAACGATGAAGCGGTCGCCATTCGGCCACGGCCCGGCCACTTCGGCCTTGTGCACCTCGTGATTGGCGTCCCACCAGGCCGCCTTACCCCGAATGGCCTCGATGCCCTCCATGCGGGCCGGCATGTTCGGGGCGCTGCCTGCCTCAATGCTCACGATATTCGGGCTATAAAGCTCGTTCATTGCCTCGATGAATTTGCCTTCGCGGCACAGGTCCGCGAGCTTCTTTCCAACAGCCATCGCTTCGCTCATGTCTCAATCCTCCGTATGGATTCGCTTGCGGGCACTAGAATACCAAACCTGTGTGACGATTTCGAGAATTAAAGGCTCTCCCAACCGCCAGCACACGCGCCCCGCGTCGAGACTGATCTCGACGCCTCTTCGAAAGCCCCGTCGACCCGGCGGCAGACGCAGCACGCCGGGAGGCGCGCGCCACAACTCGATCTACGTTAGTAGCCGGGGATTCCATACGCCAGCACCCAACCCTCCTTGCCCTTGTTCGGACCGTCGAGAATGCGCATTCGCTCGACGTCCCATTCTCCCGATCGTCTCGGCTCTCCAGGGTCCAGGAGCCGGCCCGTTCCGCAGCTTCGATGCTCCAGTGCGTACACATGAGTCCCGTGCGGCAGGAGCGTTGTGTTTCCTGCCTCACAGACTGCCATCGGATCCACCGAGAAGGGCAGACCTTTCGGATCGATCACCACTCGAGCTCCGGTGGAGGAATCGAGATGCTGGTACTCCACTTCGCGTGCGGTGATCACAAGCACCACGAAGACCAGCGCTGCACCGAGCAGAATGTCCTGGCTCAATTTCCGTTCCGAAGACGCAATTCCGGCAGAGTAACCGAGCGCCGAAAATGCTGGGATCAGGAATAAATAGGCCGCGAGCCCTCCCTCCGTCGAGCCGGAAGCAAATAAATCAGACGGTAGTGTCCGCCAGCCGCCCAGCATCGCCGGGAACACAAAGACACCGGGCAGCGCCCAGATCCAGCGGCCCATCCGCCTCATCTTCGGATCGGCCCGCCCGACTATCCGACCCGCCACCGCGGCGGCAAAGAGGCAGCATATGACTTCATACCCGAGGAAGTGGCCTTTGTCCCCGTGGTCGCCCGAACCGAATGGATGAAACGCCACTGAGCAGCCCGCCGACACGATCCAACCCAACGGAACCGCCAGACAAAGCTGCGCGAAGTAGCTCGCAACGCTCGAAAACACGCTCGGCCTCTCCGCTTGCTTCTCGAAGGTCTCAAACATCAGGAACACCTACCCGTCATCCGCGTTTATCCGTGTTCATCGGCGGCCAGTTTATTTTTCAACTCTATCTGTCATCATCATCCACATCCATCGCCATCGGAGCAAACACGCTCCGCGCCACGGCCGGATACTTCACCGAGTACCCCTTCGCATCGAACCATAAAATCCGGTTCAATTTCCCCGACGGCGCGCGGTCCGGCTGGTCAAACTCCATCCTGGCGGACGCCTCCGCAGCCCTCCTCACCGCGCCGTGCAGAGCCTTCAGCGGCGGGTTCACCTCGAACAGATCGTGCGTGGGCTTTTCGGCGTCATACGGCGTGACATCGGGCTTATCGGTGAAGCTCGCCCGCATGTCGGCGGCGATCAGGTCGAACAGGCTCATCGACGGCAAGCCGAGCATCAGTTCGATGGTCTTTACCATCCCGGGGTTGGAATAGAAGCTCGAATCCACCGCGCCGCGCTTCACATACGGCCCCACCGCCAGAGCCACGGTGCGATGGCCGTCCACATGATCCACGCCTCCCTGCGCGTCGTCTTCAATCACGAAAATCTGCATCGATTTCCAGAACTTCGAATGACTGAGCGCCTCGACGATCAGGCCGACCGCGTAGTCGTTATCGGCCACCATTGCCTTGGGCGTCGACGCGCCTGCCGTCGTGCCCTGGGTGTGATCCGCGGGCAATTGGATCAGCGTCAGGTTCGGCATGGTGTCCCACGTTTTGAGCTCGGCGATGAAGATCTGCGCCCGCACCACATCGGGGATGTTGGTGGAATAGGCGGGGAAATTCCTCGCCAGGATGTTGTTCATCGGCGCGATGGGCGCGGTGATGTTCCACTTCGCGGTGAAGTCTCCGCCATTCTTCCACCGCTCGAGCAACTCCGCGCGAGCCGTCCGTGGCGTGGACGTTTCGCCCGCATATTCGCCGAACACGCGCACGGTTTTCTTCGCCCGCTGCGCGGCTTCCCACAAAAAACCTCCCGCCGAGGGCGCCAGCGGATCCGAACCGTCATACGGATAGCTGCGGCCCTCATATCCTGGCCACATGCAGTATGCGGTTTCATTGGCCTGAGTGAGCCACTGGTGCCCGTCGGCCGAATTGCCTCCGGCGGCATAGAAATTATCGAGCGTCACGAAATCCCGCGCCAGCTTATGTTGATTCGGAGTGACCGTTTGGCCGTAAATCGCCATCGATGCGTCGCCGTTGCCTTTGCCGAGGTCGCCCAGCACCTGATCGTAGGTGCGATTCTCCTTGACGATGTAGACGATGTGGTCGATCGTGGACGGTTCGCCCGCGCGCTCCGGCACCGGCGCGGGTTTCGTGCGCGCGCGGGGCTTTTCTTCCGCCGGCGGAATCGCCATCCGATTGTTGACCGTCACCGCGTTCGTGAAGGACGCCAACTGCGCTACATCGGGCAGAGGCAGCACCTGAACCGAGCCTCGATTTGCATGCACATACCGGCGCTTCGGATCGCCCTGAAAACCGGAGCCCACGCCCAGCAGCGTCCCGATCGCCAGATGGCCGTCGAGCACGGATAAACTCTCCGGATACCAAGCCGTCGGAATCAGTCCCTTCTGCTTGCCGGTGGATCTATCCAGCACAGCAACGGCGTTGATGCCCCCACAGGCTACGTAGAGGTTCTTTTCATCGACCGCCAAAGCCGTAGGCGCGATGCCCGCCGTTTTTCGGGAAAACGGCTGCAGGGCGAACGTCGCGATCACTTTGTCCTGCGCCGTATCGATCACCGAAATCGTGTCCCGATTTGTATTGGCGACGTACAGCCTCGCCGAAGGCTCATCCCAGACGATTGCGGTCGGATGCAGGCCGACGGAGATGTTCTTCTCGACCACGCCCATGATCAGGTCGATGCGCGAGACGGTTCCCGTCGAGGCGATTCCGCGCTCGTCGGTCACTACCTGATCAGCGGTGATCGCATGGCCGGTGGGCGCGGTCAGATCGCCCGGTTTGGGAACGCGGCCGCCCCAGTTGGTCACATAAACGGTGTTCGAATCGCGGCTGATTGCCGCTCCAAATGGCGCGATCTCGGTTTTCACTGTCCGCACGATGCCCTTTTCAAGATCGGCGAAGGCCAGCATGTTGCCGTGGATCAGTGGCACGGCGGCGATGCGGCCCGTAACGGCCAGTGCGCCGGAATTGGCGCTCGCGCCGAGCTTCCAGGCCGTGTGCGAGCCGTCGCGCCGGATGCTCCACAGTTCGGCTTCGCCGCGGTTGGCGATCGTGGCCAGCGCACGATCGGCCGAGGCGTCGTAGCGGATGCCTCCCAACCCCGCCGCGCCTTGAAACTTGACGCGCGCCACCGCTTTGTTCGCCTGCCAGTCGAGAAGGTCGATTTCGCCGGAGCGCAGCACCCACACTTCGGCCGGAGTTTTCCCGAACGCCACGCCGTAGACTCGGCCGTCAAACACGGATTGCACGCCCGCGGGGGTGATCGCCTGGCGCGTGGTGATGACGCCTGGGTCGGATACGGTCCGCTGCTGGGCTGCGGCGGTAAACACAATTGAAATGAATAAGATGGATTTGGTCATGCGCGGTAGAATCAGCATATCCCTAAATGAGCCTGAAAATCGGCATCCAAGAGGAAATTTCTCCCATGGTACGGCTGGCTCTGCCTCTAGTGCTGGCCGAGATCGGTTGGATGTTGATGGGCGTGGTCGACACGCTGTTCGTCGGCCGCGTCAGCGCGGAGGCCATCGGAGCCGTGGGGCTCGGCACCATGTTGTTTTACGCCATCGGTATCTGCGCCAGCGGCCTGCTTCTAGGGTTGGACACCATGGTCTCGCAAGCGTTTGGCGCCGGCGATCGCGACGATTGCCGCCACTCGTTGATCAGCGGCGTCTGGCTGTCGCTCTTCTTGATTCCCATCGTGATGACCCTCGTCGCCGGTTTGACGCCGCTGTTGAATTCCTGGGGCATCGATCCCTCGGTGATGAAGGAGACGAGACCGTACCTGCGCGTGCTGAACTGGAGCGCGCCGGGGCTGCTTCTTTACTTCGGCTTCCGCCGCTATTTGCAATCGATCAACATCGTCAAGCCCGTCATGGTCACGCTCCTCGCAGCCAACCTGGTGAACATCTTTTTTAACTGGGTGTTTGTGTTCGGCAACCTGGGCGCGCCGAGGCTGGGCGCGGAAGGATCGGCATTCGCAACGTTCGGCTCGCGCATCGTGATGGCGGGGGCGCTGGGCGTCGTCATCTGGCGCGACGACCCGCGCTTGCCGCACGTGTCGTGGAGGCCGGATTTTCAGCGCGTCAAGGAACTCCTGCGGCTGGGGCTGCCCGCGGCGGCGCAAATCGGCCTGGAAACGGGAGTCTTCGCGGTGGTTACCGTGCTGGCCGCAAAACTGGGCGCGACGCCGCTGGCCGGGCACCAGATCGCGCTAACCACTGTCAGCACAACCTTCATGATGCCTCTGGGGATCAGTTCGGCGGCGGCGGTGCGGGTCGGCCAGGCGTTCGGGCGGGGCGACCCTCACGGGGTCGCGCACGCGGGCTGGACCGCTCTGGGATTGGGCGGCGCCGTGATGTCCTTCGCGGCGGTGTGCCTGATCGCGTTCCCGCACTTCATCGCCCGCCTCTTTACGCCGGAGCCCGACGTTGTGGAAGCGGGCGCGAGCCTGCTGAGAATCGCGGCCTTTTTTCAGTTGTTTGACGGCTTGCAAGTGGTGACCACCGGTGCACTTCGCGGTCTAGGCGATACGCGCACGCCGATGATCTGCCACTTCACGGGATATTGGGGGCTCGGCCTGCCGCTGGGCGCGCTGCTGTGCTTCCACTTCGGCATGGGCGCGCGAGGATTGTGGATGGGTCTGTCGGCGGCGCTGGTGGCGATCGGGACTGTTCTGGTGGTGATGTGGAGAAGAGAGGAGACAGGAGTCAGGAGACAGGAGTCAGATTGAAGGGATGGGTCAAGAGGATCGACTGCATCGTTGGAGGCGTAGCATTGATCGCCTCGATTCCTCCAATCTCCTTCCTTGGCACGGCTCTCGGTTTTTGGCAGCCATTCAGCCACTGGGGGTTTACGATTTCGGCGGAGCCGTGGAGTCGCGCACGTTTAGCTCGCTGGGAAACATGACGGTTCCCGGCGATTCATGTCGGCCGTTGATCTGGCCGAGCAGCATCTCCATCGCTTTACTCCCCATGGCTCGCGTCGGTTGGCCCACGGTGGTGAGGCGCGGGCTGAAATTCGCGCTCCATTCGAAATCGTCGAAGCCGATAACGCTAATGGCATCCGGACAGGACACTTTTTTCTCCGCCATGGCCCTCATCAGGCCGAGCGTCATTTTGTTATTGCACGAAAGGATGGCGGTGGGCGGCGTCGGCAGGGCGATCAATTCGAGCGCGGCGCGGTAGCCGCTGTCGATGGAAAAGTCGCCGCAGCGGACGTATTGATCGCGGACGGCGGGATGCGCGGCCTCCATGGCCTCGCGAAATCCTTCCAGACGTGCGATGCCGGGCGACACCTTCTGCGATCCGGCGATGATGGCGATCCGGCGATGGCCCAGCGAGATCAGAAATCGAGTAGCCTCTCCGGCGGCGGCGCGATTATCGAGCGCGACGCCTGCGCCTTTGTATCCCACGGGGAGGCGATCGAAGAACACGAAGGGAACCTTGCGGCGCTCCAAACGTTCCCAGGGAGTGAAGGAGTCCGCGCAGGAGAGCAGGATGCCATCGACCCGATGAGCGAGCAGGGCGTTCAGTTGGCGATGCTCGATGGCAGGATCGCCGTCGGTGTTGCAGAGCATCACGGACATGCCGGCGCGCCGCGCTTCCTCTTCGGCGCCGCGCATCAGTTCGGTGAAGAACGGATTGGTGACATCGGGGATGACCATGCCCACCATGTTGGTGGATCCGCTCTTCAGGCTCCGCGCGACCTGGTCGGGATGATAATCGAGCGCGCGCATCGCTTCCTCGATGCGGCCGCGCAGTTCATCGCTGACTCGCTTCTTCCCGGTGAGGACCGCCGAAACCGTGGCGATCGATACGCCGGCCAGGCGGGCCACATCTCTCATCGTGTACGTCATCTGGGGTTCAGTGAAGCAGCCGTCCTCGCAGTTGCGCCGCGGTCACGCCGGACCCGCGCACGTAATCCATCAGCGTTCTCTCTTTTGCCAGGATCTGCTCGACCAGCGCCGCGAGGCGGTCGCGGCCGCACTCGGGGATCGTAATTAGGCCGTTCTCGTCGCCGTGCAGCAGATCGGTGGGGCGGATAGTGACGCCCGCCACGTGTACGGGAACGTTGCAGCGAACGATATGGTAGCTGGCATGGCTGGCCACCGATCCACGGGCAAAATAGTGAAATCCGAGCTTTCGCACCGCGCTCAGATCGCGCACGCCGCAATCGCTCACCATGCCGATCGCGCCGAAGCGCGTGAAGATGGTGGCCATCACTTCGCCCGCATGCGCGGCGCGATCGCGGTCGCCCCCGATTTCCTGCACCACGACGACGGAAGGCCGCGGCGAACGCTCCACGGCTTCAAATAACTCGACAAAAGCCTCCTCGGTGGTAGGCGCGCCGTTGGTCACCGTCTCCACCTGCGCGGTGACCGCGTAGCCCACCATCGGTCCGAACTCCGGGAACAGGCACTTCAGCTCCAGGGAAGCGAAGCCCTCGGAATCCGGGCGCATTTTCAACAGCTCCACGGCGTTGGAAACCGTGGCCGTATCCACGGTCTTCAGGAAATCGATGAGATCACCATGCGGAGTCGACATTAGAAATGCAAGCGTAGCGCAAATTGGATCTGCCGTGCGTTCGTGATCTGGGTGATGATGGTGCCGGCGGCCGACGAACCGATGCTCGCGTTGGGCAGCCCGAAATTCGGATGATTGAGAGCGTTGAAGAACTCGGCCCGGAACTGCAGACCCACGCGCTCCGTGATCCGGAAGTCCTTGTCGGCGCCTAGATCCCAGGTTTCGAGCTTGGGCCCGATCAGGACGTTGCGCCCCGTATTGCCGAACGTGTAGATCGGCGGGGCGACGAAGCAGGAAAGCTGATACCAGTCCTTGATCGACTGCTGGCCGCTGGGCAGGTTGCCGTCGCAGACGCGATTCGGACGCTGGAAGGTTCCCGTGTTATCGGTCGAGGTGGACATCGAAACGGAGAACGGCATCCCGCCCTGCAGCGTGAGGATGCTCGAAATCTGCCAGCCCCCGATAACGGCGTCCACGGCTCGATTGGCGCTCGCCGCAAAGTTGCGGCCGTGGCCGAACGGCAGCTGATACACCGTGGAGAGCGTGAAGCGCTGGCGGATGTCGAAGTTCGACAGCCCGTAATCAGCGGAGACGTTCTGCGGGTTCTGAATATTGATGCGTGATTCGCCGGTGGAGGAGTTGCCGCCGGCGCCGTTATCGAGGCTCTTTCCGTAGGTGTAGGCGCCGAGGAAAGAAAGGCCGTAGCTCATACGCTTCTCGAGCGTGAGCTGGAGGGCGTTATAGTCGGAGGGGCCGCGCGGCTCCCAGGACGAGACCTGGCCAAAGCCGGGATAGGGCCGGCGGGCCGGAACGGCACCTGGACCGGGAACGGCGACGTTTTCATCCAGGTTGATGTTCAGGTGGTTGCCCTTGCCTCCCACATAGGCCCCGCGCGCCACCAGGGATTTCGCCAGCTGGCGCTCCACTGTGAGGTTGTATTGCTGCAGGTTGGGCGTGAGGTTCGGCGTCGGTTGATAAACGGCCGTGGGCAGGTTATTCGAGGAGAACATCGCCGGGATTCCGGTGGACGTACTGAGGCAGGTCGCGGTGGAAGTGCAGGTGACGGCGTAGGTCGGTGCGTAGGGGAAATTAATGAACAGGCGCGTGGACCCTCCCACGCCCTGTTCGTTGAAGTAGAACAGGCCGTAGGCGGCGCGCACAACGGTCTTTTCCGTCATGTGATAGGCGACGCCGAGACGCGGGCTGAAATCATGCTTCTGGATTCCGAGAATGGTGGAGGAGATCCCTCCTTGTCCGGCCAGCGCTTCGGTGCCGCTATTCAAGAAGAAGTCCGAGAGGCGGTTGTAGCGCTCGGAAACCGGCGTGAACAGATCCCAGCGGAGCCCCATGTTGATGGTGAGCTTGGAGGAGACGCGCCACTGGTCCTGAATAAAGGTCCCATATTCGGTATAGCTGTTGTAGGGCACGCCGCTACCGAGCAGCGACTTGCTGGAGCTTACCGGAAAGCCGAGCATGAAGTCGGCGTATCCAGCGCCGGTTCCCGCTGACTTGGCCGGGTTGTTCGTGTACGTGCCGGTGAAGGATAGCGAACCCGAAGGTGCGCCGAGCTGGAAGAAACCGAACCCGTTGTGGCCCACGGTGATGCCGAAGCGCAGCGAGTGTGGTCCCTTCACCCAGGAGACGGTATCGGTAACCTGATACGTATTCTGCGGAACCACTTCCGGCATGTTGGAGGCGCTGAATCCCGAACCTCCGGAGATGCTCAGCGACGACATGGCTCCGGAGTGAGGTCCGGTGTTGGCGCCCTGCAAACCGAGTTTCGAAGCCAGGTTATAGTCCTCGTCGATCGGCGCCACGTCCAGCGCGAAACGCGTATAGCCGAGGGCGAGCTGGTTGTTGATATTCGGGGAAAACTGGTGAATCTCCTGCAGAGTCGCCTGCGTGCTGGGCGCATCATTGTTGCGGAGCGATCCGGCGGTGGCGCTGCCTTGGGCGAAGGCCAGCGGATTGATCTGCCCGTTGATCAGCACGGGCGTCTCGGGGAATGTAATGGTGGCCGTACCGTGGGTGACGCGGCCGAACAGGCTGTCTTTCGTCGAGAGGACGTCGTCAACGCGGATGTCGTATTGATCCTGGTTCTGCGCGGCCAGGTTGTTCACGCGGAAGTTATTGCTGGTGCCGGGAAGATTCGGCAGCGGGAAAATCGCCAGGAGGTTATGGGCGATCGGATCCAGCTGCGAGGTGGGGATCGTGTTGTTGGTATATGGCGTCCGCGTGTTGGTCGACGCGTTGTAGGTTGTGGGGTCGTAGATCACGGAGGGATAGGCGCTGAAGTCGCCCGCGCGCAGCGCCGCGGTTGGTTCGGTGAGGATCGAAGTGCTGGCTTCATGAATGCGCAGACCTTGGTAGTCACCGAAGAAGAACATTCTGTTCTTGATGATCGGGCCGCCGACGGCGAAGCCAAACTGGTTTTGCTGGTACTGAGGCACGGTGGCGCCGTCGAAGACCTGGCGCGAATTGAGGTCCGTGTTGCGCAGAAATTCGAAAACCGAACCGTGGATCTCATTGCCTCCGGAACGGGTGATGACGTTCACCACCGCTCCGCCGCTGGCGAACTCGGCATCGTAGCTGCCGACTTGGACCTTAAACTCCTGGATGCTCTCCAGATTCGGAAACACTTTGACCGTGCCGACGGATTGGTCGCGGTCGTCGAGGCCGTCGATCATGAACAGGTTGAAGCTCCCTCGCGCGCCATCGGCGACGATCTCGGCTCCGGCGCGCTGCGTTTCATTGCCGTTGCCCTGGGTACGGATGCCTCCGACCGGTCCGGGCGCTGTGCCGGGGACCAGCAGACCGAGCTGAGAGAAGTTTCGCCCGTTTAACGGGAGCTGCTGTGTGGATTCCATGTTGATGACGTTGCCGACCTCAGTGGTCTCAGTATTGAGGAGCGGCGCGCCACCTTCAACAATGATTTGCTGTTCCGTACCGCCGATTGAGAGCTTGAAGTCTTCCTGCACTACCTGCCGGATCTGCAGGGTGATATCCTTCCGCGTCATCGGCGCGAAGCCGGGCGCGGTGACCTCAATCGAGTAGGTACCCGGCTTGAGCAGGGGGAAGGTGTAGAGCCCGTCGCCGCCTGTTTGGCGCGTAACAATGATTCCGGTGGACTGGTCTGTTACCTTGACGGTGGCATTGGCGACGGAGGCGCCGGACGGATCGGTCACCTGTCCGGAAAACGTCGCGGTAGCGTTCACCTGGGCGTTTAGACGGGGCAGGGATAACAGGGCGAACGGCAACAGGGCCACGGCGCACAAGGCCGCGCGAGAGATCCTCATAACAACTCCTTTATTTGAGACTGCGAAACGTTTAGAACACCGTGGCGGATAGCCGCCACAAATCCCACTTCTTGCCAGCTTGGCTTTTGATATCACGATTGCGATCCCGGTGTCAATGGCGCTGCGAACCGTTTCGCAGGCTATTTCCCGCCCGGATCCCAGATGGTGGCTTCGATGAACCGCTCGCTGGAGGGCTGATCGTTAAAATAATATACGGTGACGATTTTTCCATCCGGGCGCTGAGCGGAGCGCACGTAGCCAAGGTCCCACCATGCGCCGTCGGGCCGCAGAACAATTTCGCTGCCCCAGGTCTTGCCGTCGTCGCTGCTCAACTTGGCGCGGACGCCATACGGTTCGCTGCGATAGCCGTAGGTGAGGCAGAGCCGGCCATCCTTGAGACGAATCATCGAGGGAGGATTGCCGCCGTGGGCTCCGGTAGAGGCGACGGGCTTAGCCTCCATGGTCCAGGTCAAACCGCGGTCGCGGCTACGGTAGAGATCGATCCAATTCGTTTCATTGGGTGCGTGCGTGCGCGCAGCGGTGAGCAGATCTCCGTTGGGAAGCGGGACGGTGGAGGGCATGATGCGGTAGCCTTCGGGTTCGTCGCCGATCCAGGATATGCGATTCCAGTGCAGTCCGCCGTCGGTGGTGCGGGCGCAGAATAAGCGGCCTTCCTTGCCGTTCGACTTGGAAGCGGTGAGGATTACCAGAGCCTGGCGCTTGCCCTCGATCACGTAGTCCGTCCGCGCGGCGACGCCGAGTAGACCGAAGGTGGGGAAATTGTAGGCGCCATGCCAGGTCTTGCCGCGATCGTCCGAGTAAAACAGGAGCGACGCGCCCCTGTCCTTGTCGAGGAAGCGGATGGTCATGGCGAAGTTGGGGTTGGAAAAATCCATCGGCTGCGTGAGGTCCGACGCAGGCGCGCCCCCCTGGTCGGGAGGCAGAAGCGATTTGGGAGCTTCGATAGTCCAGGTTGCTCCGCCATCGAGGCTCCGGGCCAGGCGAGGCTCCTCGGGCTTGGAGTTGTCGTATTGGTGGCGGTCGAGCGGCATGTGCTTGAAGTACGCCGCACTGAAGCCGACCACAATCTCATTGCCCCAGGACCATATGCCATGGTTGGCGGGCCATCCGCCGAATCGGTTGGCTTCACGGTAGACAAGTACATTTTGCGAGTCGGCGGCGATGGCCGCGACGGCGGATAGTGTGATGATCGCGAGAGGTCTCATTGAGTATTTCCTTATAACAAAGTCCGGTTAGCCCGGAGATTCGTTCATTCGTCCAGCGTCCTTCTTCACAAAGAAAATGGCGGCCGTCAGCAGCAAGATTGCGGCGAGCAAGTAAACCGTGGAGGCAGCGGTGATACCGGCGCTCAGGCTCCGGTCGCGGGCGATCCATCCGATCAGCACAGGCGCGGAGCCACCTCCGCCGAGCCAGCCGACGGAATTGAGGAATCCTGCGGCGGTGCCGCGCGCTTCCGGCCGCACGACGTCGAACAGCGACGCAAAGATGTTCGCGTCGTAGATGCCTTTAAAGAATCCCCATAGCGTGAGTGCGGCGATCAGGGCCGTGACCGATCTCGTCATACCGCACCAGGCGACGAAGGGCGCGCCGCAGAGGACTCCCGTGGCCTGTACGAGAATGCGCCCGCGAGGGGTGCGCTGGCGGAGAATATCGGCGAGCCAACCGCCGGTGATGGAGCCGAGCACGCTGGCCAGTTGTACGAAGATCGTCGCCGTCAATCCGGCCACGGCCAGGCCCATATGAAATCGATCATAGAGAAATTTCGGCATCCAGGTGAGCAGTACCACGGCGACAAAGTTCGAGCACATGAACGCGCCCATCAGGCAAAGCGCGGTGGGCGTGCGCCGGAGAAGGCGGCCGAACTCGGCCAGATTCAACGAAGCTCCCGCCGATTCGGCGTCGCCAAGATCGGACTGGCCGCGCTTTGGTTCACGCAGGAAGCGGGTGAGCACGAAGCCAAGAAGAACGCCCAGGCCTCCAAAGATGATAAAGGACCAGCGCCAGCCGTAGACCTCGCCGATTTTTCCGGCGAAGAACCCGCCGGCGATCGTTCCGGCGTAGACGCTGGTCTGATGAATACCGATGGCGCGGGAACGGGTCCTCCTGCCGTGATAATCGCTGACCATCGACATCGAAGCAGGGTAATAAAACGTTTCTCCCAGGCCCTCGGCGGCGCGGAACAGGAACAGCGCGCGGAAGCCGCGCGACAACGCCGTGGCCATGCAGATGATGCTCCAGGTGTAAAGGCCTCCGAGGATCGCTTTCTTGCGAGAGACACGGTCGACAACGAATCCGGCGAAAAATCCACTGATCCCGTAGACCCAGGCGAATGCGCTGCCGAGCAGGCCGAGTTGTACCATGCTGAGGCCCAGTTCCTTCTCGAGCAAGGGGAAAACGGAAAAAATCGCCTGGCGGTCCGCGTAATTGAAGAAGGAGATGGACCATAGCATCGCCACGACGAACCAGCGATAGTTCGTGTTTTGACGATTCATTAGTAGAGCGCCTTGGCTGGCGCTTCTTTCAAGCCCAGAGCTTTGGCGCCGAGCCTCATCAGGCCGAGCTCGGTCTGCGATTGGAAGAATTGGAAGCCCTGCTCGCGATACTTCGCCACCAGTTCCGGCGAGCCTGCGGGCCGGCCCAGATATTTGCCGTGCCTTTTCGCGGCGGCGACGATTTTGGCGATGGCTTCTTCGAGCAGCGGTTCGTTTTGACGGCCGCGCAGGCCGAGCGAAAACGAAAGATCGCTGGTGCCGATGAACAGCACGTCGATTCCCGGTGCTGCGGCGATCTCCTCGATATTTTCCACTGCCTGGGCCTCCTCGATCACGACGATGGTCATCATGTTCCGGTCGGCGGAGTCGTAGTAATCGCCGCGATCGGGCCACGTGGTCATCGCAAGGCCTGCGCCGGAGCCTCGTTTGCCGAGCGGAGGGTAGCGGCACGCCGCGGCCGCGGTGCGCGCTTTATCGGGCGTCGACGCAAAAGGGAAAATCACGCCCGAGACGCCCTGATCCATCACGCGCTTGGCGGTCCACAGTTCGATGGCGGGGACGCGCGCGAAGACGGCTGCGGGAAGGGACCTCGTGGCCAGCACGATGGCGCGCAAAGTTTCCTGCGTGATGGGAGAATGCTCCATTTCGACCCAGAGGAAATCGAAGCCGAGGGTCGCGCAGAGCGCCGCAGACTCGATGTTGGGTGTGGTGATGGTCACGCCGAGAACGGATTCGCCGGCTTCGAGCTTCGCGCGGACGGGATGGGACCAGCTCATTGCTTTGGCACCTTTATTAACCATACTTCGGAAACCTGCGTGCCTCGGCCATTGCCGCCGAGCCCCGGCGTGCGCGTCCATTCGAGCGTCAGCGTTCCGGTGGAGGTGGCTTGCGGCGGCAGCTCAAGCTCGACGGGCTCAGGCGTGGCGCCTTTCTCGCGATAAGGATGCACTTCCACGCCGTTGGCGGTAAGGCGGACGGCGATCCGCCGCGCATCGCCTCCGTAGCTGATGCGAACCCTGTAATGCGCCGTGGGATCGAGATCCGTGTAACGCATTCGCAGGGGATGATCCTGCATGATCTCGCCGTTGGCGGCCCAACTGGTGCGCCAACCCCTCTGCGGCGATACGCCGAAGGAGATCAGCGGAGACTTCAGAAAATCGGGATCCTGTGCGTAGGATTCGCCCATCACCAGATGTGGCCTCTGATTGGCAAACCCGAGTGCATCATAAAATCCGCCCGGGCCGGGATCGGTCCAGTTGAGGATCTGGTCGATCTTCGCGAGGCGATCGGTTTCGGAGGCCATCGCGCGAATTTCCTGAAAGCGATTCTTCAGCCAGACCCGATTGTTGAGAGCGAAATCGATGCCGTCGAGATTCGCGCCGCGATCGATGGCGATGGCCTTATAGCGGTCCACGCTCAACTGCATATGGATGCTTTGAAAAAGCGCCTCGGCCAGTTCGAAGGCACGGGCGCGATACTCGAGGGCGTCCTTGGTGCGGGCGTCGGCGTCGAGAATGGTTTCTGCTTCCTCCATGGCTTTGAGGGAGCCGACGGAGGTGAGCGGCCAGTTGCGCTTCGCCGTAGTGAGCGCGGCCATTGCCATTTCCTCCTGGCGATTTTCGGAGAGCAGGCGGCTGTGGATGTAGGCGTCGTAGTAGGCGCGATAGAGAGCTTGCTGGAATCGCCAGTTGAGACGCTGCTGAGGCGTCGCGCGACGCTCCATGTTTTTGAATTGCGCGAGCGTGACGTCGACCTGGCGGTTCGATGCAAGAGGCCCGCGCCAATTTTGTTCCAGCGCAAAAAGGCCGTTGGCGAAGTCGTCCGCCATATCGTCACCGATGAAAAAGCGGCTGAAGTCGGCCAGGATGCTTTTCGTCGATGCATCGGGATTCCAAAGCAGGCCGCTCCAGATGAACTTGTTTACATCGTCGTTGCAGCCCTCCGAGTAACTGACAAAGCCGTCGGCGAAGTGCTGGTAGCGCTTGAAAATTGCGGCTTCGTCGACGGGGCGCGGGTTAATCGTTTCGCGGCCCTCCGTGGTGGCGTAGGCCAGGTCCCAATCGGGCACGGGAAATTCGGCGTGGATGCTGTGCGTAATGTCGGGATAAAAGCGAATGGGAAATCGCTTGGGCGTCTGCGCGCGAAATTCTTCCAGACTGCCGTAGACCTGCGGGCCGAAGACCAGGCCGCTGAGCCAGGCAGGATTCTGGTTGAGCAGCCCCCAGAATTCGTCGCGCCACGTTTTGGTGAATCCTTGAGGGGAAAGCCACATCTGCGCCTTGGGATGATACTTGTGCAGGCTCGCGGTCTGCTTTTCGAGCAGAGCGAACATGTACTTCGGCTGCGTGTGGCCAGGATCGCCTCCGGGGACGAACACCGCGTCGATGCGCGGCAGGCGGCGGAAGACCTCTTCCCATTCCTTGAGCGCGAACTCAACGGTCGCCGGGTCTGAATAGTCCTTGTCCATCGCCGGATACCAAACGGACACGTCGAGCCCGTATTCATTGGCGATGCGCGACATCTCGACCATCATTTCCATCTTTGGAAGAGGGAAATGGGGGCTATCGTCGTCGTCGTCCGAGCGCGGTGGGATCAGCTCGATGGTGTTGTCGCCGAAGATCGCCAGTTCGCGGATATACTGCTCCCACATCGGCACGGACCACGCGTCGTAGGCGTTGGTTTTTGGGCGATAGCCGAGCTGCTGGCCACGCACGGCGTACTTGGGCGCGGTGGAAATGCTCAGATTCGCGTCCAGTTCCAGCTTCTGGCGAGCCATGCGAAACTGACGCAAGAGATAGCCGGCGCCGAAGACGACTCCGCGATCGTCGGCTCCGATGATCGTAGCTGTGGTCGGGGTTGTGGTCAGCGTGAAGCTCTCTGGCCTTCCGCCCGGGGCGACTCTTAAGTAGATGGCCGGCGAGCCGGAGGTTGCGATCTTCAATCGAAGCTGGGTGCGCTTCTCGATCTCCTCTTGAATCATCTGCGCGGCTTTCTTTTGCGGCGTGGTCGGGGAAAAAGGCAGAATCAAGACGGCATCTTTGAAGTCGGCGGCGAAGGCGGAGGTTGCCAAAATCATCACTGCGAGACTGGGCAGTTTCATATTACGCATGATCGTTTCATAATTATACGCATAGTTTCAGAAATGCAAGTACAATAGGAAGACATGCAACTACCGTTACGAGGGATTGTCACGCCTTTGGTCACGCCGCTGGCAACGTCAAACCACGCCGAGCCTTCCTTGGACTCGTTGGCGCTGGAGCGGCTGGTCGAGCACGTGATTGGCGGAGGGGTGAGCGGAATTTTTCTGCTGGGAACGACGGGCGAATTCAGTTCACTGGGCCGCGAACTGCGGCAGGAGATCGTTCGCCGCACCTGCACGCAGGTGAACCGGAGGATTCCAGTGCTGGTGAACATCGCCGATACAGCGATTTCCGAAACCTTCCGGCTGGCGGAGACGGCGGAGGAGGCGGGCGCGGACGCGCTGGTGTTGACGCCTCCGTTCTATTTCCAGAACTCGCA